>Ga0265294_10002358_pt1 | contig 24835 bp, 21 predicted proteins | sample MunlanPumphouse3_FD_192504 | JGI IMG/M metagenome (GOLD analysis project Ga0265294, IMG submission 192504) | Groundwater microbial communities from a municipal landfill in Southern Ontario, Canada - Pumphouse #3 | ecosystem: Environmental > Aquatic > Deep subsurface > Groundwater | place... | reverse complement strand
ACTCCCTTCCGGGATGTTCACCTTAACGCTTGCCGCGCCATTATCAATGGGTTAAAGCAGATTGGTTTGATGAAAGGGGACACGGAGGAGGCCCTGGCCGCGGGTGCTCATGCGATGTTTTTCCCGTGCGGAACTGGTCATATGATGGGATTGGATGTCCATGATATGGAGGATCTTGGAGAGGTTTACGTGGGTTATGCTGGGGAGCCCAAGAGCAAACAGTTCGGGCTAAAGTCACTTCGTCTCGCGCGCCCCATGGAACCAGGTTTTGTGGCAACCATCGAACCGGGCATCTATTTTATTCCAGAACTGATCGATTTGTGGCAAAAAGAGAATAAAAACGCTGCTTTTATCAATTTTGACAAAGTCAATACGTACCGCGACTTCGGCGGAATCAGGAATGAGGAGGATATTTTAATTACCGCAGATGGTTACAGGGTTTTGGGTAAGCGGAAGCCGAAAACAATTGATGAGGTAGAATCTTTACGATAATTTCAGATGCTAAACAAACCAGAACGGTGGACTCCTCCAGAGGATTGGCTTCGGGTCCGCACGATAGATTTACACACGGCTGGAGAGCCTTTAAGAGTGATAACCAGTGGGTTGCCAGAGATTCCCGGCGACACAATTTTGGACAAGAGACGATATTTCAAGGAACATTATGATGCTATCCGAACGGGGCTCATGTGGGAACCCAGGGGGCATGCGGATATGTATGGGGCGCTGATCACTCCTCCGGTTACGGATGATGGTCATTTTGGAACCTTCTTTCTCCACAATGAAGGATACAGTACCATGTGTGGTCATGCGATGATCGCGTTAGCAACTCTTACATTGGATACGGGCATGGTTGATCCTAAAGCTGCAACAGAAGGAATACGGATTGATGCTCCTCCGGGTCGGGTCACTGCTTTCGGGCAGATTAAAGATAACCGGACAGTCAAGGCATGGTTCAGGAATGTGCCGTCTTTTGTTCTTTACTCCGATCAGGAGGTCATGGTGCCGGGAATCGGCAAGATCCGTTTTGATGTTGCCTATGGCGGTGCTTTCTATGCATTTGTTGATGCGGATGAGGTCGGATTGCGACTGGAACCGGATGATCTGGACCGCCTCATCAGTTATGGAAAGAGAATCAAGCAAGCAGTAGCGACGGCTTTCCCCATAGTACACCCGTTTGAGGAGGATCTCAGTTTCCTTTACGGTACGATATTCACCGGCAAGCCGTTTGACCCGAGCCATCATTCAAGGAATGTCTGCATTTTTGCTGATGGCGAGGTAGATCGTTCGCCGACCGGGTCGGGAGTATCTGCCCGGGCAGCGATTCACTACCTTCGTAAGGATCTTGATCCTGGGTATCCGATCATCATCGAAAGCATTTTGGGGACTTTGATGGAGGTAGAGATTATGGAGGTAACCCAATTTGGCAACTACACAGCTGTTATTCCGCAGGTTAGCGGATCAGCTCATTTTACTGGTCGGAGTGAATTCTTTTTTGACCCCCAGGATTCTCTTCGCAAAGGATTCATAATGAGATAATTACCAAATTTTTGCAAAAATAAAATCCCTGTCCCGGGAACCCAACTATGGAGTTCGGGGACAGGGAAATGTTTTGATTATGGGGTAGAGATCGGGAAAACCCGATTTCTAAGGTGTGATCTCACCACTAGCGGAATCCGCCTCCACCGCCACCACCTTGGCGATTCTGTCTCATTTCGGTTTGTCGTTTCTGGTAATCTTGGAATTTCTTAAGCTGATCAGGCTTCAGGAGTTTTTCAATTTTCTTGTCCCGGTCAGCATTGATTTCCTGCATTTTGGTTCTCATCCCAGTACGGTCCTGACCGGCGCTTTCACGAGCTTTCGTCATCTTTTCATCAGCCTCTTTGTAGATCTGATCAAACTTAGCATCCTGATCTTTAGTTAGTTTCAGCTCTTTCTTCAGATCGTTCATCATCTGTTGACGCCGCTGCTGCAGACTCTGCATATTCGGAGGCCCTTGGCGATCCTGTCCGTTGACCGACACCAGCATAGCCATGCCGATCAGTACACTCAATAACATCAATCGTTTCATAAAAAATGATTTATAGTTTTTAGGTTAGACGACTGGAGATTACTGTAGTTTAACCTCTCAATAAAAAAAACCGGGTCTCCCCGGCTTTTGTAATTATCTGTAATCCTGTAGTTTATTCATCAACCTCTTCCTTGCGAAGAATATTTTACTCTTCACGGACCCCAGAGGCTGACTTAAATATTCAGCGATCTCTTTGTACTTATATCCTTTAGTATGCATTTCGAATGGGATTCGGTAATCTTCAGGCAGTTCACTGATTGCCTTGCGGATCTCTTTTTCACTATGATTGGATTCAGGAGTATGGAAAACATTGCCTGTTCCCAGATTCAGGAAGTACTGGTTATCGGTATTGTCAATCATGGTGTTTGACCTGACGTTCCGCCTGTAGTTATTGATAAAGGTGTTCTTCATGATAGTGAAGACCCATGCTTTGAGATTTTTGTCTCCCTGAAACTTGTCTCGGTTTGTTAAAGCTTTGTACAGGGTCTCCTGCAACAGATCTTTGGCATCTTCCGAATCGGCGGTCAAACTCTTAGCAAAGAAACCAAGCTTAGGCTGCATGCTCATCAGTTGGTGGTTGAATTCTATTGCGGTCATATCTTTTCGGTTTTGTTAAGTTTATTTTTCATTTTACTTGAACAAAGATACCAACCCGTTAATTAACCACCAAATCTTGTTCACCTATTTTCATTGGATTTTGAAACAAAATATATACCATTCTAAATAGCAAACGACATTACCCCCTGTTAATCAGGGCAATACCATGATTTTTATAAATTACATCTAAATAAGGATATTCCTCTCTTGGGATGAACAATCAGCAGAAAGAGGTTGAACAAAAGGGTTAGGAAAACCGAGGGGATTCTGATGGGAGCAGTGAATCAGAGAGAGATTGCACCGGGACAATTCTTAATCTGCCGTTTGTAGTCAGGGATTCGATGATAGGATCTGTCAAAAGCAACATGACCTGTTGATTGGGGAAAGTATGTAGGAGGTTATCCACATACTGTGTCAGCTCTTTGTGGCTAAACCCATCATCAGCATGAACAACCAGAGTGTCAATATCATGCATCTTTTTTACGGTTCGCAGATGGTCGATTGGGATAGAGGGTCCCAAATAGACTACGTGGTGGCCATGTTTACGGAGGAGGTAGTTGGCAAATAAGAGGGTTATTTCGTCATACTGTCCATTGGGTAGGAAGAGGAGGTAGTTGCGTGGTCTTGGGTTGTTTTGACCGCTTAATCCATCGATAGCTACGACCAGTTTATGTCGAATCATGTTTTTAACAAAGCGCTCTTGGCAGGCGCTCATCTTGTTAATTTGCCAGAGCAGCCGAGTTTTTTCGAGAACAGGAAAAACAAAGTGATGGAAAGCACTCTCGAAGCCTGATTTTAGAATTGAGGCATTGAGTAGGCGTTCCAGGGCGTCTTCGTCAAGGTTGTTAACAGCTTGAATCATTTCCGGCAACCAAGCTTCCTGTCCGTCCTGATGTTCTGAAAGCTTCGCTATTTCGCTCCCTCTCTGTTCTTCGGTCATCTCAGCGATATGGGAAATCTTATAGCCATGGCGATTTAGAAAAACAATATTTAGTAAACGTTGCAGATCTTTAACGGTATAGAAACGAATATTACTTTCGGTACGTTCAGGAGAAATGATTCCGTAACGTTTTTCCCACATCCGAATAGTTGGTGTTTTCACACCGGTCAATCTTTCAAGATCTGTAATGCTATATATATTCGATTTCATTCGATAGACAACCGATTGGTCAATACTGTTATTATAACAAACCTGAAGAAGTTTAGTTTAAAGCGGGTGACTATTCCTGTTCCGGGGTCATTACTCTGCTGCCTTTATTGACAATTGGCAGGAGGCCGAGGGCTATGGCGCCGACGACCACGACAAACAGGGTTGTTGCTCCGTAAAGCACAAATGTCAGGATCTGGCCATCTTGCCGGCTGACTCCATAAATCACCAAGGTTTCTAAGGCAAAAAAATGGTAGGTACCGATACCACCCTGAACTGGAAGAACCATCCCGACACTACCCATAACCAGAACGGCCAGAGAAACCATTGGTGAGAGTCCTGAGGTGGGCTCAAAAGCAATCACAATGAACCAGGTCATCAGAAAGTAGCAGGAATATATACCGACCGTCAGTAGAATGAACAGCCAGGGCTTTCTCAACTGCATCACGGTGCGAAGCCCTTCGATAAATTTGGCTCCAAAACCTTTAATCTTTTGAAAAATAGGCCATTTCGACAATCTTTCCCGACTCAGCCATAAGATCAGGATAATCAGCAAGACCAATCCAGCTGCGATACCGATGACAGCCAACCCTGGAATGTCAAGCTCTTTTCTTTCAAATCCGGATTGTTCGGGATAAAAAAATCCCGCCAACATATTCCAGTCGGCCAGCAATACTCCAATCATCACAAGGCCCAGGAAGATAACATCTGCTGCCCGTTCAACGACAACCGTTCCAAGCAGGGAACTAAATGGGATTTTCTCATATTTCTTCAGAATACCGCATCGGGTCACTTCCCCCAGGCGAGGTAAGGCATAGTTAGCCAGATACATGACCAGAATTGCGAGGAAAGTATTCAATAGTCCCGGCTTGGCTCCTATTGGCTCGATCAGCATTCTCCAGCGCATTGCTCGAAACAGGTGACTCAGCATGACCACAAAGAAGGTGATGATTACCCATCCTGGATTAAACTGAGCAAGACCTTCAATGATTTGGGTAGGATTTTGGTCACGATAGACCCAAAGAAACAGGAGGATACCTGCTCCAAAGAAGAAGAGGTATTTTAGAATATTAAGCAATACTTTTTTGGTCTGGGTACGTTTCATAGGGAATTAAAATTTTTCGTCGTAACGAGTCCACAATAGGTCGCCAAGTTTCCAAGCTCTTTTGACCACTTCGGTGCCCCAATTAACTGTAAATTGGGTGAGAAGCTGTTTTCTTTCTTTGATAGATGGCACCAACACTGCGGCTTCCTCAATCTCCCGGGTCCGCTCGAAAATTTCTTTTTGCAGAGGCAGAAATTCAGCATCTACATCCTTACGCATATCGCCCCATCGCTGAGCGGCAAGGGTACTTAATCGATTGAAGGCCCACCAGGCTGATTCTGTGGAATATCCGGTTACTCTACCATCAACTTTGTATGTTTGAGGCAGATCAGTTACTCCGGCAAAAATGGGGATATACACGGAGGTAGCCACATTATCCAGAGCCATCCAGGTCACCCCGCCAACTTCGTCAGGTAGCCAATCGCGGCACTGAATAATGGTAGCGTACATGGTGTACCACCGTGCAATGGTTCGCTCACCCAGCCAGCCCCAGCCTCCGTTGATTTTGAACACTTTGTTCATATCATACGGCATAAATGGATTTGCCATGGGTGAAATGATTGTCTTCCCATCCTCATCCGTCACGGTGATATCCTTAACAAAATTAAAATCGGTTCCCTCATAATAGTCTTTAAAGATCGTAATCAAGTGATCGAGCGTAACAGGCTGATCGGGTTTAACCGAAAACGGGTAGTTTTCCGCGTTTGGGTCCAGTTTAAGGGAAGGAGCAACCAGATCGAACACCCGCCACTCTCTTCGTCGGGCTGCTATGCTGGTCCTGCTCTCGGGAGCGTACGCATAGCAAAAACGGAAGGTTTCGCCTTCATTCCACCAACCATGCTCCCTTGCAACACGATAAATATTATCCGATGCCCTGAAATATTCAGGATTATTCAGATCAATCTCTTTAATGGTACTGGCATTGGCATTGACCGACAGGTGATCATCAGGAACCCGTTGGGCAACCCACACTGCCCCTTTTTTCCCTTTACCCGGGCCAACGATTTCCAAATGCCAAACTTCATGCTTATCAGCAATGGTAAGGCACTCACCGGCATCGATCCAGCCATACTCTTCTAGGATAAACTCGGTCAAATCAAGAGCTTCCCTGACGGTTTTACAGCGTTCCATCATTAGTCTGATCAAATCCTGACAGTCGATGAAACCTACGTCCGATCTAAGCTCAGGCCGGCCACCAAAGGTCGACTCGCCCACTCCCAACTGATATTCATTCATGCAGGGATAGGCCGAGTTGATATAGCCATAGGTATTGGTAACCTGAGGGATTTCGCCCGTTTTGGGATAGGCGTAGGTTGGCATGGCTTTCGAATCGTCATTAACCCTTCTGTACATTGTTGTAAATGTGCCCTTTGTGTGAGTCATTGGGGGTACGATATCAATGGCAGAACTAGTCCTGTGACTATCATCGGTATGAGAAGTGATCACCGATCCATCTATTGTCGCCATCTTTCCAACGGTGATACTGGTACATCCATCGGGAACTTCACCTACCCAATCAGCTTTTGAAAACTCTTGGGCATTTAAAGCGATCGTCCATAACAGAGCGATAACCAAGAGATTAAGAAATTTATTCATACGGCTGTTATTAATTCCACCAAAACTATAAAAAAACCGCTAATCTACCTTGACCGGATGACGATGCATACTCCAAAGAAGAATCCAAACTGATGTTAATAATGCAATCATAGCAAAAACCAGAGTCCAGGTTAAACCGAGAAGCTGATACAGCAAAACACCTAGAATTGGGCCATAAAGCCCTCGTATCCCAGTCATTGTTAAATGAATAGACTGATAATCAGCAGCTTCTTCCGGTTTACTGAAGTAGGCTGAGCCAATATACCACAACAGAGCCATAGTAGCAGCAAAAACTGCATGTGATAGGAATGCTGGAATTAGCATATAGTAAAGTTGGATCCCAAAAATGGTAATGTGTCCCGGTAAATACTGGGTTAACATCAGGAAAAACAGATAGAAGAAAAGGGATAGGAAAGTATACACGCCAAATTTCCTGGGGTCGATTTTTCCAATGAGTTTTCCAAACAGCGGAAGCAAGACAATGGCTATCAGATTATAGGAATTCTTATAAAAAGCAACGGACGAGTAGCTCAGATTCAATACTTTATCAAAGAAAATGGTAATCACGGCAATAGTGGTCATCCAGGCAAAACCATAGAGCGCAAACCCGGTCTCAAAGTCACGATAAGGTTTATTCGTTCTGAAAATCCGCATCATATTCGAGATGGAGCTAGTTACCGACTTCCAAAACCCTCTCTTTTCAAGTTCAACGGGCATTGGGGTGTGCGGAATTCGGCTCAGGATATAAATCGAGATAATTCCTAACAGAGCAAGCACCGGATAAACATAGACAAAAACATAGGGATCAGCGTCGAGCCATATGCCAAAAAGAAAAGTGGCCAGCAGCATCGCTGCTTTGTTAAGACTGGTGGCATAACTGTACAAGGATCCAAACACGTGGTGCCGATAGCTATTCTTCAGAAACAGATTGATTACCGGATAAATAATCGGATTAGCCAGATAAAACAGCAGAAAAATTCCAAGAAAAGCCAGATTATAGAGTTGATTATCACCAAAAGCTTCGACTGATCGCGGGAAGAACAGAAGGAAAAACAAGGGTACGCGGGTAATCCAGGCAACTGTTCGGATCAATCTGGCTTTATCGCTCGAACGTCTGATCCATTCATTTAGAATAACGGAGAACAGTAAAAGAATGACGGAGAATTGGAAAAGAAGTCCGATCTGGAAATCTGTACCTTTCAGACTCTTAATTAATACGTATTCATTAAGTGCCAATACACCAAGGATAACCCCTTCGATAAAGGAATAGAGCAGGTGCAATCCAAAAGCTCTTCGCTCCCCTGGCAGCAGACTTTTTAGTATCTCCCTCAACGATCTCAGTTCAACCAGTTCGTAATCTCCTCATCCAGAGGACTAACTTTTGGAGGAATTGATTTAACCAGATTACCATCTTCATCGATCAGGAACTTCTGAAAATTCCATTGTATAGGCGCGTCCAGTACTCCATTCAACTCCTTCGTAGTCAGCCACTTATAAATTGGGGCAATATCTTTCCCCTTGACTGATACTTTTGACATCATTGGAAAGGTAACTCCGTAATTTTCGGAGCAGAAAGATAAGATCTCCTCGTTGGTGCCAGGCTCCTGACGCAGAAAGTTGTTAGCCGGAAAGCCGATAATGACCATTTTGTCTCCGCCATACTGATCATACAGTTCCTGAAGCGCTTCATACTGAGGGGTCAAGCCACACTTAGAAGCCGTATTAACGACGATGACTTTCTTTCCTTTCAGTTGAGCAAAGGAGAAATCACTTCCGTCAATCGCTTTAACTGTAAAGTCGTAAAAACCACGCTGGTTCTCCTGACTCACTGCAGGAAGATTTAATAGAAGTGCTACCAGCACAATAGATATCCTGAACATAGATTTTAGATTTGCGTAAGTTTTTGCATTAGTTTTGCGTTAGTATTGCATTAGCTTATTCTTATTCCAAACGCTGCAAAGATAATTTTGTTTAAGATGAAGAAGCACAAAACTCTGCTGCTTGGAGCGGTCTTCATGATCATGGGAATCATGTCATCAAATCTATCCGCACAAACCAGTAGCGCCCTGGAGGGCCTATCTTTGAGACTGAATCCGGGAGTTGTTACTTTTTATGGAGAGATGAGCAATAGCAGTCTGAATCCCTTCGACAAATTCGGATACGGATCCAGCTTTGGCTTTAGTGGCACTTTGGCGAAGAGTTTTAGTCCGGCTTTTTCGATTCAGGCTCAACTGGTTACGACGACTATGTACAACTTGCAACAGGTACCCGGTGAGATCGACCAGAGTTATATGCTGGCCTCAGTGAATGACTACAACCTTTCGGCCCGCTTTGATCCGTTGCTGATTGGCAAAGGTTACGATCGGAAAATCTCTCCCTTTATTTCGGCAGGAGTCTCGTCAATAGGCTTTAGAAGCGTGCGTAAGAACTATGATACCAATAGTGTTCTGAATTCAGTTGGATATCAAGATGATGGAGTCACCAAAGATCGGCGCGAATATGCCATGGCGATACCAGTAAGTGTAGGAGTATCCTGGAGGTTATCGGATCATTTCAGCATTGAAGCAGAACACTCGTTGCACTTTACCAACACCGACTGGCTGGATTGTCTGACTCACGATGCCGGAAGGAATGATAATTATGCGATCACCTCGATTGGGTTAAAATACACCATCGAACCATCCCGGCCAAGAGGGACGAGAAGTGACAAACCAGTGGAGCCTCCTGTTACTAAAACGTTAGCCTCGGTTAAGGATACGACAACCAAAATGACAAGTCCTTATGTATTTATCGATGTCCAAATCCCTCCGCTTATCGATGCCAATGAACCGGTAGCAGTCACCGTCAGAATCAACAAGTCTAATTTTCAAGGATCTGGCCGACTCGTACAATCCTATCCATCAGGTTTTTACGCTTTCGAACCTGTCGGAGGAACGTCGGGTGAATTCAGCTTTGTAGACCAGACGGTTGAGATAATTTGGGAGCCGATGCCAGCTGATTCGGTCTTTCATTGCGACTATTACTTTAAGACAGCCGAAAACCTCACCGGGAATCAGCAGATATACGGGCGTTTTGAATACCGGGATGCAGAAGGACTCAAAACTGTTCGCTTTAACAAACAGGTAGCGATTCGTGAAAAACCTGTTGTTCAGAAGGAAACAGCCCAGATTATCCCGGCCACTTTCAGTTCAGGCATCGAGTTTCGCATTCAGTGCGGTGCCTTCCGCGATCAGATTCCCACTGTAGAAAAGATCGCATCTCTTTACCGGATTACGGATATTGTGCAGGAGGAGAGGCACGAGGGTTGGTACAAATACACCGTTGGATCGTTCAAAACTTACGAGGAAGCCACCAAATATCGAAACGATTTTATCAGAAGAACCGGATTAAACACAGCTTTTATTGTAGCCTACCGGGATGGAGTCAGGCTTGCAAGCGTATCAGATGCATTAAAATAGGCTATTCTGATTAGTGATCAATCGCCTGTAAACCTTGAAGTTATTGAAGATTTCATCTGTAGCCGACCCTCCTCATTGATTATCCAGGTCACCTCGGATTCAGGAGAAAGAACTGAAGCTTCATAAGAAGTTGGGGTGATATTAATGGTGGGAACAACGGGATAGTTCCTTTCTGATAATCCAAGGTGATTAAGTTCGTTGGCAAATTTTCCCCTAATCCCAAAGTATTCTTTCTGAGCATAATAGATCTCTCTCAACATCCATTTTAGTTCAAAATCCCGATCCTTGATTAACTCCTCCTGACCGGTACTGGCTTCAAGACCGGAGAACTGTAGATAGCCCCACATTTCGGGCATATGCATATTGACAGCACCCTGAGGCGACCATACCCAGTTATCTTCGGGGAAGGGGTTACCGGTTTCAGGGTTGATCTCCTTACGGTAGTTCCCATCCGTAACAACTGTTCGCCATTCCACTCGTGAAAAGTTGATTCTCCACTGGTCGCCGGCTCTGGGCAATCTCCCTCCCGGAGCACACTCCTTGAGAATATCGAGTGGCAAGGCCAGCTCAAGACACCAGCCTTCATCGATATCAGTCGGGTCATTCAAGGTACCATTGAGAGATACCCCCACCAGCAATCCCGCAATATCCCAGGCATTCAGGGGTGGCCCGCCATCGCGATAGGGTTTAACTAAAAACAGATCCCAGGCTGTTCCCAGAGCGTTCACTTCCAGCTCATAATATTGATGGGTATCCCCGTCGGGATCAATAAACACCTCGAAATCATGATCATAAAAAATCACCGTATCTCTCATTTTTAGTGTTGCCCAAAGATGTGGTTCCTCCATTTGGGCTGCTATGTAGAGATATTGATCGTCCCAAAGCATTTTTATCCGGGTGGCAAATCTCGGTTTTGGCTTAATATCGCCTTCTATATCAACAAATTGCTCCGTCCAGGGGACTTCGCGCCACTCCTCATCTGACAGCATGCCATCCACATGAATTTCATCGGTTGCACGGTAACAGACGTATCCACGAGGATCAGGTTTTGGGAATAGTGCTGGAGAAAGCTGGTCTCGGTTACTAGTTGAACAGGCAGAAAACAGGATCAACACGACAATCAACAGATACCAGTGAATTCGAGCTGACTGCGAGACTATAATGGTGGTATTTTTCAGTTCCATTGGGGTGTTTGGATTAAATTTGTGAAGGTTAAAAATAGATCATTGCAGTGATCTTGGCAACAGGTTTGGAGGGGATTGTTAATTTTGCCTAATCATAAATCAAAGCAATAAATGGAGTTGACTTTATTAGTTCTGGCGGCTGGTATGGGTAGCCGCTACGGAAGTTTAAAACAAATGGACCGCCTGGGTCCCGGTGGAGAATCGATCATTGATTATTCTGTTTACGACGCGGCCGAAGCAGGCTTTACCAAGGTAGTGTTCGTTTTGCGTGAAGAGATCGTCGATGACTTTTACGAAATTTTTGCAAACCGGTACAAAACACGGATGAAGGTTGGTCACGTAGTTCAGCGGTTGACTGACATTCCCGAGGGAATTCCGGTTAATCCTGATCGTGTTAAACCTTGGGGAACAGGGCACGCTGTACTTTGCGCTGAATCACTTCTTAATGAACCATTTGCAGTCATCAATGGCGATGATTATTATGGGAAAGATGCTTTCAAAGTAATGGCTGGTTTCCTCAGTCAGCGTGATTCTCACGACATCAGTCTGCAATCGATGGTTGGTTATCAGATGTCCAACACGCTGTCAGATCATGGATCGGTATCACGTGGGATTTGCTCAGTGGATACCAGTGGCATGTTAACCGATGTAGTTGAGCGCACCAAGATTGAAAGAAAGAATAACCAGATTCTTTTCACGGATGAACAAGGAAGCGAGTTTGAATTGACCGGCAATGAAATTGTTTCGATGAATTTCTGGGGGTTCACTCCGGCTATGCTGACTTCATTCAGGGAACACTTCAACCAGTTTTTGAAGGATCGGGGCAACGAACTCAAGTCGGAATACTTCATCCCTTACGGCATCAATTTGATGATCCAGGAGGGATTGTTATCGGTCAAGGTCTTGGAAAGTACTGCCCGTTGGTTTGGTGTCACCTATCAAGATGACAAGCCTTTGGTTCAGGAGAAGCTCAGGGTATTACACCAAAAAGGAGATTATCCGGATCGTATATGGTAAACCGGTCAAGGTTTTAGTGCAGCGGCTTGTTGACCGGCCTCCAAGGCTTTTAGGTTCATCGTCACAATTTCATCCCCTTTACGGCCAAACACTTGCCGAACACCTTCCTGCAAAGCGCTGAAGGGCAGATTAATAAATCGAGATGCTGCCCCGAGCATTACGATATTGGAAGATTTGATTGAACCGCACTCGCGGGCAATTTCATCGGCATTAATCCAGATATAGTTAGGGAGACTCTTCACTGCATCATGGATGGTTTTTTCCTCAGGATAATTTGGGATATTAAGGTAGGGGACCGAATTAGTCACCAGGCAGCCACCTGGGTTCAGGTATGGAAGGTAGCGTAACGACTCCATAGGCTCAACCGACAGGATCAGGTCGGCGCAGCCCATAGGGATCAGGTCGGATGCCACTGGCTGGTCGGAAAGACGCAAATGAGACTGGACGGCTCCTCCCCGCTGGCTCATTCCATGCACTTCTGATTGTTTGACAAACATTTTCTCGGATAAGGTTGCAAATCCGATGGCTGCGGCGATTGTCAGGATCCCCTGCCCTCCCACTCCGGCGAGAATTATATCTGTTTTCATACGATCTGGATCAGGATTTTTGTTCTTTCCTTTTTCGGGTAGCTGTTTGAATACACTCTCTCCGGCTGATAATAACAGAAGGAGCTGGATGCTGTAGTTCCTGGCGGATGATCCGGACATTTTCCTCATGATTCTTTTTCAGCGGGATGATCACCTTGAGGTGTTCGGGGTCTATACCAATGCCCAGGCAGATTGACTCGAGCCGTCCGGTTGCTGAGGATGTCTGTCCGCCGGTCATTCCAGTAGTTTCGTTATCCGAAATGATAATGGTAATTGGCGAGTTCACATTCACCACATCCAGCAGTCCGGTCATACCGGAATGTGTAAATGTTGAATCTCCGATCACGGCAACTGAAGGCAGAAGTCCGGCATCGGCGGCACCTTTGGCCATGGTAATGGATGCTCCCATATCGACACAGGAGTTGATGGCATTAAATGGTGGGAGGGCTCCTAGCGTGTAGCAGCCAATATCAGAAAAGGTCCGACCAGGCCCGAATCCCTCAATGGCTTCAAGGAGAGCGTTATAGGTATCGATATGGCCGCATCCTTTACACATGGAGGGTGGTCGCGATGCGAGAAATTCAGGAGCATCCGGACCGGTTTGAGCTGCCAGGCCCATCGCTACAGCGACTGCGTCTGGGGTAAGCTCACCGTCCCTAGGAACTGTTCCATCCAGACGTCCTTTTACAGGTTTGGCTCCATTATTCAACAATCCGCGCAGACTCTGTTCCAGCAGAGGATAACCCTCTTCCAGTACGAGGATTTGATCAACCTCGGATACCAGCTTTGATATCAAATCCAAGGGGACTGGGTATTGACCAATCTTAAGATTCGGATAAGGAACTCCATCCGGGTAGTTTTCCAAGACATAATTATGAGCTATGCCGCAGGTAATGATTCCGAGAGAGCTATCGCTACCTGGTAAAAGGCAGTTAAAGGGGGATTTCTCAGCCTCTTTTTCCAGCAAGGGTTGCAGATTCAGCAATTGACGATACCGCTTTTTCGCGATGGCAGGCAATAGAACAAACTGTCTGGGATCATCCGGTAACCTAAGAGAGTTTTGTTTACGAGTCTCACGGCATTCAACCATAGCTCTGGAATGTGCCATCCGGGTTGTGATTCGCATTAATACTGGAAGGTGATACTTCTCTGATAGCTCGAAAGCAGTGAAAGCCATATCATAAGCCTCCTGCTGCGAGGATGGCTCAAAGATCGGCAAAAAAGCAAACTGCCCATAAAACCTCGAATCCTGCTCATTCTGAGACGAGTGCATCGATGGATCATCAGCAACAGCAATGATCAATCCGCCTCCAGCTCCGGTAATTGCTGAATTGATAAACGGATCAGCTGCAACATTCAATCCAACATGCTTCATGCAGGCCATAGCCCGTTTGCCGGCATAGGACATTCCGAGGGCAGCCTCTACGGCTGTTTTCTCATTGGCCGACCAGGCGGAGTGAATTCCGTTTTCACGGGCATACCGATTCCGCTGAACATATTCGGTGATTTCGGTTGAAGGGGTGCCGGGGTAAGCATAAATACCAGACAATCCGGCATCGAGAGCACCCTGTGCAAGGGCTTCCGCTCCCAATAAAACCATTTGTGCCATACCAAAGATCTCTAATGATTAAAAAAGGCAGCCTTAACAGCCGCCCCAACAAATGTAAAGATAATTTATTTCATTCACCAACCGTTTACGGTATATTTGCTCTCCGTTGAAGATTCATGTAAAGATAGCATATTGGGCAGCTTTTATGCTGATTTGCTGCCCCACTGCCCTGCTCTGCCAGGAGACGGTGAAGCCAGTTATTGTCCACCTGACTGGAAGAACCTTAACGGACAGTTTGGAGGTTATTCCCTATGTTCACATCATTCATGTCAATAAACGGCTGGCCACAGCGAGTGACCTCCAAGGTAATTTCAATTTTCCGGCAGAGGCTAATGACACACTCCTGTTCAGAGCTATGGGCTACAAATATTATAAGCTGATTGTCCGAGACACTTTCAACGTTCGTTATCCCTATTTGGAGATCCAAATGGAACCAGACACGATCTTTCTGAAAAGTGTGACGATCAGGCCCTGGCAGGGCAACTATGAACGTTTTAAGGAGGCGGTTCTGGCCTACGAGATGCCGGAAAGCTATCTGGAACGGGCCCAAAAAAATCTTAACATGATGGAGCTCAAGACTTTGTTAGTCAATGCACCACCATCCCCCAACATGGCTTTCCGTAACACAATGCAGGTCCAAAATGACCGTTTATACTGGGCAGGTCAGCTACCACCAGTCAGCATTACAAACCCACTGGCCTGGGCCCAGTTTTTTAAAGCTCTGAAAAACGGTGATTTTAAAAGAAAATAATAACGTGACCACCCGGAATTCGATATCGGTCATCCTCCTGGCCTGTTTAGTTCTGATGATGGCTGCTCAGCCAGTTACTGGGCAGACCAAATCAAAAATCAGCGGATTCATCCTTAATGATGCCGGAGAACAGGTTGACCTGGTTAATATTTCAATCCCCGGAACGCCCCATGGGACCAGCAGCAACAGCAAAGGATTTTTCCAGTTCTCCGTTCCCCGAACAAATGAGATCCTGATACAATTCTCACGACTAGGATATCTAGCTAAAGAACTGACAATCAAGCCGGAAGAATACTCTAATCCTGACGATATTCGATTAACCATAACCTTGGAGCAGATGGTTTCAGGCATGAATGAGATTGTGATTTCTGCCGACCGCGACCCAGGCTCTAATCTGATTCGGATTGATCCAAAATCGATCTCATCTATTCCAGTCGTTTCAGGCAGCTTTGAGGATATCCTCAAGCATTTGCCTGGAGTTTCATCATCCAATGAACTGAGTTCTCAATACTCCGTAAGAGGTGGCAACTTCGATGAGAACCTGGTCTATGTTAACGATATTGAAATCTATCGTCCCTTTATGATCCGCTCGGGGCAACAGGAAGGACTTAGTTTTATTAACTCCGATATGGTATCCTCGGTGCTGTTCTCATCCGGAGGATTTGATGCACGGTATGGTGACAAGCTATCATCAGTGCTCGATATAAAATACAAAAAACCAACCTATTTCGGAGCATCCGGCTCGCTCAGTCTGATGGGTGGATCCTTGACTGTGGAGGGAACAAGCCGGAATCGCCGATTTTCCCACATCTCAGGGATTCGTTACAAAAGCAACCGATACCTATTAAGAAGCCTTGAAACCACAGGTGATTACAACCCGCAATACACCGATTTCCAAACATACCTAACCTATGACCTATCAACCGAATGGGAGATAAGCTTCCTGGGGAACATCGCCAACAATGTGTATGAATTCGTCCCGAAAGACCGAAACACCTCTTGGGGGACAGTTAATGAAGCCTTGCAACTTTATATCTACTTTGAAGGAGAAGAGGTCGATAAGTTTACCACTTATATGGGTGCAGTAACTGCTACCTATCACCCACACAGCAACCTGGAAATGAAATGGATAGCCTCTGCATTCAAAACTAAGGAGGTAGAAACATTTGACATTCTTGGACAATATTGGCTCAATGAATTGGATAAGAGGATGGATTCCGAGACCTATGGAGACAGCCTAATGAATATCGGAGTTGGTAGTTTTCTCGACCATGCCCGCAACAAACTCGATGGCCAGGTGATGAGTTTTGACTGGAAGGGTAGCTGGAAGCAGGACAATCACTGGTTTAACTGGGGCGCACGATATCAGCAAAGTTTCTTCCGCGACCGGATTGAAGAGTGGACTATGATGGACTCTGCCGGATACTCCCTCCCCTATTCGGATACGGATCTCTTCTTACATAAAACCGTCTTTTCTGAATCCGAGCTATCTCAAGGCCAGTTCACTGCTTTTCTCCGCGATAACTGGGAGATTGACGCAGAAACGGGCAAAGTACACATCACCGGGGGATTGCGCTCAACCTATATTGGCCTCAGCAAAGAGTTCCTCCTAAGCCCACGTGCCAGCATCTCATTCAGACCACTATGGGAAAAGGATTTGCAATTCAGGCTCTCAGCCGGAGCATACCATCAACCAGCCTTCTTTAAAGAATTCCGGGATCGTGAAGGAAACATCAATCCAAAAATCAAAGCTCAAAAATCTTTTCACGTGGTTGGGGGGACCGACTACTTCTTCATCGCTTGGGACCGACCTTTTAAGTTCACTACTGAATTGTACTACAAGTACTTGTGGGATCTGATTCCTTATGAGGTGGAGAATGTCAGGATACGATATTTTGGGGAGAACAATTCGCATGGGTATGCCGCCGGTATTGACACCAAAATCTTCGGCGAATTTGTCCCGGGAATCGACTCCTGGGCTAGCCTTTCGATCATGAAAACCCAGGAAGATATTGATGGTGATACAGTTGGATACATCGCGCGGCCAACCGATCAGCGGGTTAATGTGGGGCTCTACTTCCAGGATTATCTCCCCAATAACCGATCCTACCAGGCTCACCTCAGCCTCCTGTTTGGAACCGGGCTACCTTACGGCCCCCCAGGAAGCCAGGAGTTTAAGTCATTCTGGCGAATTCCTCCCTACCGAAGAGTGGACCTTGGCTTCTCAAAAGTATTAGTCGATAAAAATAATCCATCTAAACAGCCCTTTCTCAAGCAGTTTGAATCGATCTGGCTGGGCCTGGAAGTCTTTAACCTCCTGGATATCAACAATACTATATCCCATATCTGGATCAGGGATATTTCAAATCGCCAGTTTGCTATCCCTAATTACCTCACTGGCAGAAGGTTAAATATAAGACTACAGGCCAAATTTTAACATGATGACCTTCCAACAACCTGCATTTCTATTTGGATTGTTTCTGGTAACCATTCCTTTGATCATCCACTTAATCAACTTTCGAAAGTCCAAAACCATCTATTTCAGCTCTTTACGTTTTATTGAAGAGATACAAACTACTAACCGGAACCGCAGAAGAATCCAAGACTTATTACTACTGATTCTTCGCATGTTGATTATCGCCTTAGTGGTATTCGCCTTTGCCCGCCCCGTGATCCGGTCGAGCGAAACAACCACGGGCAGATCAGAAAATCTGACAGCAATTATCATTGACAATACTCCAAGCATGAATCTCACCACCAATGGGGAGGTCCTACTTGCTCTGGCGAAGGAGAAGGCAAAGGAGCTCATCGAGTCTTATCCTCCTGGCAGTCGATTTGTTCTTGCGTCCATGGATCCAGCAACTGCCAGCTTCAGGATCACCGATCGTAATGAGGCCATATCAAGTATCGAACAGCTTACGACATCGTTTGTCATGAAACCGCTGAACCAGGTGATTCAGGGAATCCAGCACCAATTGAAGCAGGAGAACCATGAGCTCAGCGCCCTGATTATTTTATCAGATTTTCAACGGAATCTCATCAACGAGACAATTCCGGATGATAGTGCCAAGACCCCGGTTAGCCTGGTTAGGATTACCGCCGAATCTTTCTCCAACATCAGCGTCGATTCCTGCTGGTTTGATAATCCACTACATCAATCCGGTCAGCAGGAAAACCTAAAAGCCAGAATTTTCAATCATTCTAATGAGTTCATGACGGATTTCCCCGTCAGGTTGGAGATCAATGACACGTTGAAAGCTGAAGCCCTCGTGGATTTACCACCATTCGCACCAACCGAGGTAACCATTCCGTTTACAAATGTTGGTCAAAACTGGCAGCAAGGAATTATCAAATTGTTTGATTATCCCGTCACTTTTGATAACGAATTATTCTTCTCCTACCGCATTGAACCATCCATTCCTGTCCTTCTGTTACACGAGGGAGATCCTTCACCAGATTTACAGAGGCTTTTCGGGGATGATTCGAACTTTTCGTTAGAGACCTTCAATTATAGAGGATTTCCTAGGTCAGATTTTCAGGAATATCGTCTCATCATCCTGGATGGGATCAGTCAATCTGAACCGGCATTGATACAAAGAACTCGGGACTTCCTTTCCCAGGGAGGAACTGTTTGGTTTTTCCCGGATCTTAATGTATCAACAGAACAGACTAACTCTTTCCTGAACCGCCTTAGTCTTCCTACTATCCAAGGAATAGCCACCTACCCAGCCGAATCGGTCATCGGGATAACTTACCAAAACTGGCTCAATTCAGTCACCATCAGTCGGGATACCCGGTTGAAGATGCCAACCATCCAGAAAATGGCACGTTTTGATCAGTCAGCGATCAGCCGTGAAGATATTCTCACAACGGTAGCGGGGGATCCGGTAATTAGCAGGTACCGACTTCCGGGAGGATCATTTGTAATGAACTCCATCAGTAGCGACCCGGCGGTTAGCGACCTAATGGCTCACCCCGTTTTGGTTCCTCTAACCTATCTCGTTGCACATATGGGCCTAGATATTAATAGTTTATATCACAATCTTGGTTCTGAACAACCAATCAGGATTCAACTGAATGGAGCTGGCGAAACCCAATTGATCCGAATAAAGCATCTAAGTTCAGAATTGGAAATCATCCCAGCTCAACAACGCAGCCTAGGTGATCAGATCACGCTGTTCACCGGCACACTAAGTCAGCCGGGTTTTTATTCTACCAAAGCTGATGGGGTGGAAGAAGGTTTGATTGCCTTTAATACTCCCCGATCTGAATCAGTGATGGAATATATGGCTGATAGCACCTTGGAAAAACACTTTCAAACAACAGGATGGGCAATCACTAATCGAACTGATATTGAGAGTGATGGATCTTCAGCCAAATTGAGTACTTTTAATCAAAATAAACCTATCTGGCCTTACCTTTTATGGTTGGCGCTGGGACTATTACTGGTTGAAACGTTTGTAATGAATAGGAAAAAATAGGACCTTTGCGCTATATTAAACCAAAATAATATGAAATCAGAAGATTACATTAGAAGAGAAGAGAAGTATGGAGCCCACAATTATCATCCGTTACCAGTAGTTTTAGAACGTGGTGAGGGGATCTATGTGTGGGATGTAGAAGGCAGACGATATTTCGACTTTCTATCAGCCTATTCAGCTGTTAACCAAGGGCATTGCCACCCAAAGATTGTTAAAGCTGCAACGGAACAAATACAGAAATTAACTCTCACTTCCAGAGCTTTTTACAGCTCAGCGCTTGGTGAGTATGAAGAATTTATCACTAACTATTTCGGTTATGACAAGGTTTTGCCGATGAACTCCGGAGCCGAAGGTGATGAGACAGCCCTCAAGCTCTGTCGTAAGTGGGCATACACCAAAAAGGGCATTCCGGAGAATGAAGCAAAGATTATTGTATGCGATGGAAATTTCCACGGAAGAACGATTACCATCATCTCCATGTCAACAGATCCGGAATCCTACGGTGGTTTCGGTCCGTTCACTCCCGGATTCGTTAAGATTCCTTATAACGATGTAGATGCACTGGAAGAAGCACTAAAAGATCCGAACGTCGCTGGTTTTTTAGTTGAGCCAATCCAGGGGGAAGCAGGAGTTTATGTTCCTGATGATGGTTACCTCAAAAAGTCATATGACCTCTGTAAAAAGCATAATGTCCTATTTATTGCTGATGAGATCCAGTCGGGTATCGCCCGTACTGGGAAATTACTAGCTTGTGATCATGAAGGAGTTCATCCCGACATTTTAATCCTCGGGAAAGCATTATCAGGAGGTTTTTATCCGATTTCTGCTGTGTTGGCTGATGATGATATCATGTTATGCATCAAACCTGGCGAACATGGTTCTACTTTTGGCGGCAATCCTTTGGCTTCAAAAATTGCCATTGCTGCATTAGAGGTTATCCGGGATGAAAAATTAGCTGAAAATGCAGAAAAAATGGGGCAGCTGTTTCGTTCAGAATTGAGCAAGATTAAATCTGACCGTATAAAGCTGATTCGAGGGAAAGGCTTGCTTAATGCAATAATTATCGAGCCTAGAGGAAACCATCAGGCATGGGATGTTTGTCTGGCGTTAAAAGAGAATGGACTAATCGCCAAACCAACTCACGATCATATCATTCGGTTTGCTCCACCATTGGTTATCAATGAAGAGCAAATCATGGAAGCAACCAAGATCATCAGAGAGACCATCGAAGCATTGTAACGCATCTCAGACAGATGACTGCAGTCAAACGGAAGCTGCTACTGGCTTTTGTGGCCGTATGGTCTTTGAGTCTGAGTGCTCAGAATCCGCCTGACACTGCAGGAATTTGGTTTCGGAATTGCCAGAGTTTCGGTAAGCGCTTTCTATATAGCCAAACCGTACTCTGGCCTTCTGCTTTTGCGGGACATGCCTATGTGTTGATCACAGAAGGCCACACAATCAAGGAGGTTTTCAACTGGAATCAATACGTACCAACCTTTACCATGCCGCCCGTCTGGGACGATGACCATTGGTCATGGAATTACGAAGCCCACGCTTACATGGGATCCCTCTCCTATCTGGCTTACCGTAACCGAGACGCACACTGGCTTGAAGCAGCAGCTGGAACTGCCCTTAACTCATTGATATATGAGTATGTGATTGCTGGAGGAACCCAGCGACCCAGCTATCAGGATATGATTTTAACACCCACCTTGGGAAGTCTGCTGGGTGAAGGACTTTATCAGCTGAAAAAGAGGGTGTTTCTACGCGATAAAAGGCTTAATACCCTGGAAAAAATCCTGGTTACGATAACCGATCCGTTCGAGGTTTTCTATTTTGGATTTGATTATAACAAGTTAGCCAGACATCACTCCCGCTGATTAAGAGCGTTTCTTGTAACTCCTGACTGCCAGAGTGATCATGATGATTCCAAATAGAGCCATGGAGGCAAAATCCTGCCAAACATCCATGAACCCGGATCCTTTAAGTAAAATCATCCGGATTACCCGCATATAATAAGCCAGAGGATTGATCAGATTGACCCAGTGGGCCCAATCAGGCATGGATTCTATCGGTGTAAAAACACCACTCATCAGGATAAAAACCAACACAAAGAAGAAATTCACAAACATCACCTGTTGCTGGGTTTCCGATAGGGCAGCTATTAATAATCCAAACCCCAGAACAGTTAAGAGATATAATGCTGTAAATCCTATCAATAGACCAAAAGACCCCAGAATAGGAACGTGAAAAACCAGACGCCCCAGGGTCAAACCAATCCCCAATTCAATCATTCCTAGAATCCAAAAAGGGATGAGCTTTCCAATGATAAACTGATGCTTGCGAATTGGCGTAACATTTAATTGCTCAATAGTCCCTAACTCCTTTTCCCTTACCACATTAAGCGACATCAACAACCAACCGACCAGCATGACCAGGATCACAAGAATGCCTGGGACCATGAAAATTTTAAAATCAAGTTCGGGGTTATACCAGTGTAGGTAGGAGACATCGATTCTTCCGGGTGCCGACTGGCCGGTTATTCTGAGATAGTTAGCGATAAGCTCCTGATTAAAATCCAACAAGATGCTTTGTGAATAGGAGGCTGTCAAAACTGCAGCTGCGCTGTTGATCCCATTAATCAGAAACTGGACTGCCACCGGCTCTCTATTGATGAGTTGCTCCCCGAATGCCGGAGGTATCGTCATGATCATATCGGTTTGATCCCTTCTAAGAAGCTCCTCGCCTTCCTGTTCTGTGAATACCTGACCCCCATAGCTATAAAAGGGGGATGATAAATATTTCGCAATCAACTGTTTGGATTCAGTAGAACCATCTTGATCGTGAATATGAAAATCGATATCACGCATGTTCATATTCGCCGCAAACACCAGCACAAACATCTGAACCAAAGGTGCGACAATCATGGCCGGAATCATGATTCGATTACGTCGAATCTGGATGAACTCCTTACGAATCAGTACTAAAATAGTCCTCATATAGCCAGTCGAATGGTGAACTTTTTAATCGCGATAAATAGTAATAAGACAGTCATACCCGCCAGAATCAATGTTTCAGGCCAGACAACAGCCAACCCGTTGCCTTTTAACATGATATCTTTCAGGATGATAATAAAATAGCGCGGTGGCAGGATAGCACTTGCCCATTGTAGAATCACCGGCATATTTTCAATCGGGAAGATAAAGCCTGAAAGGAGCACCGTAGGCAGCATCAGTGCAAACAGGGATACAAACATGGCCGACTGTTGACTTTTTGCTATGGTTGAGATCAGAATACCTAAAGAAAGAGCCAGGGAAATATACAGGAGCAGCTCTGCCAGCAGAAGTATGGGGCTGCCAAGGATTGGCAAACCAAAAACGATGCGTCCGAGAAGAAGAATCACCAAACCGTTAATGAAAGCTAAAAAAATATACGGGAGTACTTTCCCAAGAATGATCTGAACCGGATGCAAGGGACTGACAAGAATAACCTCGAGTGTTCCCAGCTCCTTCTCGCGAGTCACGGAAATTGAGGTCAACAGAGCACAGATCAACATCAGAATCAACGCCATGGTTCCAGGTACGAACATAAAAGCACTAGAGAGGTTTTCGTTAAAAACCATCCGGGGTTCAGGAGCTACCAGTAATCCCATCCCAGTCGCATTCCTTGCTTCCAGCTGATAGGCATTGATAATACCCCGAATATAGCTGACAATAGTATTGGCCAGGTTTGGATCGGACGCATCAGTAACTATCTGAATTTTTGGACTTTCACCACTGTTAAACTGAGCGCCAAAGTCCGATTCAAATACCAGCACCGCTTTAACCTTACCAGAACGAAAAGTCTCTTCAATTTCATGATCACTCTGGAGGTTTCCGCGAAAGTGAAAATATCCCGAGGCCATAAGCTTTGACACAATACGTTGGCTGTGGGTGTCATTGCTCCGGTCCAAGACACTAATCCCGATATTTTTAAAATCGCTATTGACAACATAACCAAATATCAGGATCTGCATGATCGGAATGCCAAACAGGATCAGCATGGTTCGACGGTCACGGAAAATATGATTAAACTCCTTGACAACCAAGCTCATAAATCGTTTAAATCCGACCCTTTTCATGTTTGATCCTTTCTTGCAATTCGAATAAAAACCTCATCCATGGTATCGACCTGACAGGTAGTTTTAAGGTCTTCCGGACGACCCAAGGCTTCGATTCTGCCACCTGAGAGAATACATACCCGGTCGCAATATTCCGCCTCATCCATATAGTGAGTAGTCACAAAAACCGTCATACCCGAGCGGGCAGCATCGTATATCAGATCCCAGAATTGCCTTCGGGCAATAGGATCGACTCCACCGGTTGGTTCATCAAGAAAAACGATTTTTGGGCGATGTAAAACAGCTATAGAGAAGGCCAGTTTCTGCCGCCATCCAAGTGGAACAGATCGAATCAGCCGATTACGAAGGTCTGTAATAGAAAGTTTATCAAGCAGTTCGTCACTCCTGGACCTGATTTCCCGCGGGGTTAACCCATAGATTCCGCCATAAAGTTGGATATTCTCAAAAACGGTCAGGTCCTCATATAACGCGAAACGTTGGCACATATAACCGATCACCTTCTTGATTCTATCTGGATGATGTGACGCATCAAGTCCAGCAATTCTCACGGTCCCCGAAGTAGGCTTCGACAAACCGCAAAGGATTCTCAGAGCTGTAGTTTTCCCTGCACCATTAGCTCCAAGAAAACCAAAGACCTCCCCTTCACGTACCTCAAAAGTGAGGTTGTCATTTGCCGTAAAGCGGCCAAAACGTTTGGTCAAATTTTCGACTTCAATGATTGATTCTCTGCTCATTCCTGTGGCTTATGAGTCATTTTTTGCATAAAGCAGTCTTCCATTCCTGGTTCAACCCGAACCATTGTAAGATTCGTAACATATTGATTAACAAGATCCTGCTTGATTCGTAGAGCATCAGCTTCATTTATCAAAGTAAGATGAAGGGAATGACCGAAGGCATAAACGGTCTTGACAGATGGATGCTTTCTGAGTATTTGCAGAGCGAGGTATTGATCCGAGCACACGAGGGAGAATAGTGATCCCTGGAAATTTTTTTTGATTTCGGCCGGGGTACCCTGGCTCAGAAACTCACCTTTCTGGATCAAAGCCAGGCGATCGCATCGCTGAGCTTCGTCCATATATGGGGTGGAAACCAAAATTGTCATTCCGGTGGTTTTC
>Ga0265294_10002357_pt1 | contig 24845 bp, 37 predicted proteins | sample MunlanPumphouse3_FD_192504 | JGI IMG/M metagenome (GOLD analysis project Ga0265294, IMG submission 192504) | Groundwater microbial communities from a municipal landfill in Southern Ontario, Canada - Pumphouse #3 | ecosystem: Environmental > Aquatic > Deep subsurface > Groundwater | place... | reverse complement strand
GGTTAATATATTGTACTTTTTTAGTAATTGTTTTCGTAGTAATGGCATGTTCATCAGTGACATCAACATAGGATTTCATGACAGCGCCTTTTACCCCGAAATGCCCGAAAAAGAATACTTCTTTATCTGGATTCTCTGATATTTTCCTTTTAGATTCTTCAATGAATTCGCAAAGTTGCTCTTTGATTGTGATATCGCCCCTCTCAACTTTTAAAGAATAAGGAAACAATAAGAATAGCTTGTCATTAACGACTTTTATTTCGGGTTCCTCTATAACGGTTACGCCATTAAGATCCAATGTCTTTATAGGAGAAAGGGCATGATGCTTTCGGCAGACATCATGATTCCCAACCATAAGAAGTACAGGTATTTTTGCATCTACAAGCCTTTTAATTTGAAGACTGAAAAAAGCCCTAACTTCATTAGACGGATCATATGTGTCATATATATCTCCTGCGATAACTATAATATCGGGTTTTATCTTTTCAATGTTTTGAGTTATAATAAAATGAAATGCCTTCATAAAGTCAACTGTACGGAAAGGCAATGTAGTATATTTTTTATCGAGAACGCCTTTGTACAATGCTCTATTTAGATGACAATCTGCAATAATTGATGTAATCATTTGTGTTCTTTCTCTTTAAGTTTTTCTATGGACATATTATACAAAAAAGATGGCCATGTTTTTAGCATGACCATCTTCTTATTCAATATTAAAGATATTGAGTCTTATTTATAATTCATTGGAAAAGGCATAAAAAACTATACCTGTTCTTTCATTGTCCCCCATTTTAGTAACAATAAAATCATTCCAGCAGTATAGATCTGGCCCTCTTGTCGCCGTAAATCCACGAGCAATAGCGAGTGCCTTGCATCCTTTCCCTATGCTAGCATTGCCAAAGCATCTGATGACGCATTCTTTATTCTCCTCGACAGCATGAGTAATGGCCCCTGCCAGCTTACGAACTCTTAACCTTCGCTCTTCCGGGTCAATATCCTTCGGGTCAGCCTTAACCATAAGTACGCTTTTTACTTTGTCAAGATCAACAGTCTTTTCTTTTGGCTGAGCGAATGTGCAAAAACATATTCCCGTTAAAGTACTCCCTCCAATTTGAGCCGTTAAAAATGCTGGCGAATAAGCAAGTTGAAGGTTATGCGTATCTTCTATATAGGACTTCGCAATAGCCAAAGCCTTTGTTGATTTTCCAATACAGGCGTTCCCAAAAGCCCTAACATTAACTTCTCCCTCTGTCCTTAAAGAATGACTAATGGCTCCCGCTAATTTTTTTACATTTTTCTTTCTATCTTCAGGGGAAATATCTAAATCGTCTGCAGCAACTTTTAAGGATGGTTTGTTTTGAATTGTATCTTCTAATTTATCATTGGAATTCCCATTCCTTCCTTCCATGTAATTTTCATCGCTATTTGTCATGTTATCATTACTCCTTGTTTTCAAATTTCATCTATGTGCCTAAATCAATATTAGACCTGTGACTATTATACAAAAACAAGTGATATTTTTAACCACAAAAAAGAGGAGGTTCAATGCCTCCTCTTTTCTTTAATATATTATTTGTCCATCAGCCTTTAATTTTCTCTCTGTAAAATTCTTTATTCTTGCGAAGCTCTCTTAATGATCTCATAAATTGGTCGGTTTCTTTTGTCTTTTTTAATTCGATCTCATAACGCAATCTATTCTTGCTGTCAACTTCATATCCTAATAAAGTAAAGTCCTCTTTAGTTATTTTTTTATCTTTTAGTAAAGTGGAAACCATCTTATTGCACTTTTTTGTTCGAAAACGTTTTGCATCAACTGGAGAAACTTTTATAGATCCTTTTTTAGTTTTATACTGCCTAATTAGAGAGACAAGACTGCTTCCCTCTCCTATTTTAGATAAGAATTCTTTGAATTCCGGATTATTGTGAGAGAGAACATCCAGCGCCTCCTCCATATACATATTTGTCAATACATAATCCGTTTCAGTGGGATTATTGGCAGGAATGATATCTTTCAATGTTACTTCTGCTCCATCATCCGCATTATATTCATAATCCAAAGATAAAATCATTCCGATTGCAGGCCCTTGATACTCATCGGATTTACGTTTCTTAGCGTGTTTGCTATTTTTTATGTTCTTAAGTCTATTAAGAAGAAAATTAAATAAACAAGTATTAAATGTTCCTCTACTTCTATCATATTTTTCAGCAGCCTTCACAAACACAACCGACAAATCCTCGAAGAGATCGTCAACACTAAATGTTAATCCCGGATAGTAATGTTTATTTGCCCAGCTTTTTATTGTGGGGATACGTTGCCTGTAAACAGCTTCAAGAGTGGCGAGGTCTCCTGTCTTTTGAAAATGTTCAACCGCTTCATCTTCTTGACTTCTATCGATAACCACTATATTTTTTATCTCCTTTTCGTCGTCCCAGTTTATCTGTGGCGCTTTTGGTTTAGCCATTATTTTTATCTCCTTCTTTTTCCCAACAGGTATGTTTATATTCGCAAATTACACATTCAGAATTATCTCGATCTTCATAGGAACGCTTCGGTAATCGCTGGAGGCATTTATGCTCCACTAGTTTATTACATTTTGCTCTAATTCCATCTAGTATAGGTGAATAGGGTATAATATGTGACATGAAGTATTCATCATCCTCTTGATTTTCGCAAAGTAAAATGCCGTTTGGAACTTCAACTAACCATATAACGGTCATCAATTCGATTATCTGCTTACGTAACCCCCCCGTTAATTTTGCCCTATGATATTGTTCCGGTTTCAATATATCAACTTTTAATACGCTTATTAAATTGTTACATTTGAAAATTGCGTCCGCCATCCCGACTATATTATAGTTACAATCGGCCGCTTGAACATCTTTATCTAAGATCTCTATTTTCTTGGTTCTCTCAAACAAATCTACCCATTTTTTCTTTGTAAATTGAATATTGCGATCCAATAAAAATTTTGACTTCTTCTCCTCTTCTGTGATCTCTTCTGCCTCAGATGCATTTGCTCTATAAATAATTCTTCTAGGGCATTCTGTTAAATGACGAACATTAAATACTTCATTACTAAAGTTATAAAACCCTCTTTTTATTTCATCATTGATGGCACTTTTTGTTGCTGTAATAAGTTTTGTGTTTAATTTAACAAATTTATTTTGCATCAATTAACTTTCCGCCTCTTCCTTTAGAGACCTCAGAGTAAATTTTTATTATTTCATTCTCATCCATAACTCTTTCCATTTTCAAGAATTCAGAAAGACCATTTATTGAAACAAATGAGGCAGGATCTTCTTTCATGGGTAACGCATCAATTGTACTGATTGATTCACAAAAGGCATATTTATTGAGAATTGCTGTGGCCATAAATTTAGCTTTTTGGCCAGACCCGTTAGGATCGGTATCGAAACAAAGACAAACATTATTGCAATATCTTGCTGTCATTCCAACCTTTCGTAAGGTATAAGCAGTTCCCATTACAGCTACAACATTTTTTAAACCGCTTTGGAAAAGGGTAATGGCATCAATATATCCTTCAACAATATAAACTTTATTCTTTTCATAAATATGCTTCCTTGCTTTGTCCATTAAAAATAAATAATTCCCTTTTTGGAATGGACTCGGCAAATTCCACCAAGGATTGCCGGGTTCCGTAGTTGGAACTCTAGTTGCAAACGCCACGACCTTTCCAAATTCAGAAAAAATAGGTACGATAATACGACCTTTTATACGCCTACTTATATCCCATTTTTCTTCTTTTGGCTTATTTGCCGTTCCGTAAAAACGGATAAGATCAGGAATATCGAAATCTTTCTTACAATATCCTATTGTATGACATTTCAAACTTTCTTCAAGTATTTTTCTGTCATTTTTTAAATATTGTCGAGCTTCTTCGATTTCCTGATCTGTACCATTAATTAGTTCGCTATGACAATCCTGTACGAATTGTAGCAAGTCTGACATAAAACTCCGATCAGATCAACTCTTCATCTTCTTTAGTGTCTTCGGATGTTATTTCCGGAGCATTGTGATTAGTTTTTTCCACAACTGCGCCGCTGAGTGGAGATATAATTAAAGATGGGTCATCTTTAAGTGCCATAACATCTTTATCTATTTTCTTCTCATCTCCATCTTCCTCAATGTAATTATTTATAAAAGCGTCAAGAACTTTTCCCACAAGGTTTTCTCTGACCAAATAATCAGCCAGTTCAACGCTCGTAGAAGTGCCAGTATCCACATTTTTCTTTGCTCCTTTAAATAAGTCTTTACTCAATCTAAATGTACCCTCTCTAAGAGATATAACTTTATATTCTTTAGCAAGTTTACACAATTTAACAATAGGATTGCGAGCAGTATGATCAAAAACAATTTCAATAATACATTGTCCGAATGGACGAGCTGCTTTATTCTTAACAAATTGCACCCAACTCTGACGAGCGATTATAACATCTCTGTCGCCCTCTTTTACTTTAACCTTGGTTCCCGGAGTAACTTTAATTCTCTGATGACTATAGAATTTTAGCGCTCTTCCGCCGGGCGTTGTTTCTGGGTTGCCAAACATAATGCCTACCTTTTCTCTAATTTGATTCAAGAAGACACAAGTAGTGTTTGTTTTAGAACAATTTGAAACAATTTTGCGGCATGCTCTTGACATTACCCTTGCAAGCTCAGCAACCTTTTGATCTTCAACGCTACCTTCCAATTCTGCCTTGGGAATCAAAGCAGCGGTTGAATCGATGACAATTAAACTAAAGGCTCCGCTCTCGCAAAGTTTATCAACATACTCCAATATGGTTTCTGCCGATAACGCTGCACGAATAATATACAGGTCATCTGTTTTTACACCATGCGAATCTGCCCATATAGGATCATAAGAATTTTCTGCATCAACTAAACAACATTTCAATCCGTCTTTTTGCGCCGAAGCAATAAGCCTTAGAGATAAAAACGATTTACCGCCTGATTCAGGACCGAAAATCTCGACCATTTTACCCTGCGGTATTCCACCACAGAAACTTGCATCATCTACATCTGGATAACCAAAAGAGATAACGGGAATATTAGAAAAATCTTTAATAGTTGGAGCCTTTTCCACAACGGGCGCTCCGCTATTTTTCATTGATTTTTCAATATTTTTAAGAATAGTCTCTAAAGACCTTTCTCTCGGGGAAGAACTTTTTTCAATATTACTTTTTGCCATATTATTTCCTCTTAAACAGAAAACAGGCGGGGTGTTTATCCCCGCCTGTTTTTTTTAATATTTAGAATTCCGTGTCATCATCATCTCCGAAGAGATCATCTTCTCCCGCATCAGCAGGAGAATCTGGCATTGATTCTTTTACTTTTTCGACCTTTTTAGAAGCTTCATCCTTAACCTCAGCCTTTTCAGCGCCCTTTTCATCACGCTTTGGGGGGACTCTTGCTTCGTCCGGAAGTGCTTCCCATAATTCTTTAATTTTATCCAAAGGCGTAGTTGCGTAAATATCTTTGAGCGGGGCTTTCCCAGCTTTAATCATTTCAATTTCCTCGTCAGTGAAAACAGAAGTCTTTGAAGTAGCAGTCGCAGAATATTTAGCCTGTCTTTTGTTGCCATTAGGCCACTCGACAGTGATAACCCAGTCTGGACCCTCTTTGCCAGCAGGATTTTCACCATTCACAATTTTATAGCGAGCAAACTGCTTGAACAAACTCCTTCCTTTCTCAAGAATTTTAAGTTTACCATCTGCTCGATCAATAATATGGATGGCAAAGGTTTCACGAGGATAAAACCCAGCTTGCCAAGCAGGATCTTCATCCTTATAATTAATATGCGATATAACTCTTTGCGTAAACGGTTGCCAATGCCTCCAAAATCTGACATGGTTTCCTACCAAACGAATCGTATAATCGCCCGGCTTATCGAATGTCATGAAAGGAATCCGATCACGATTATTCCTGTTACTATTGCCCTTATTCTTCTCTTCTTCGGGCGGGAAATCCGTATCCCAACTCCCGACATCTGCTTGCCTATCACTCATGATATAACCTCCAATTTTACTGCTCTTGTTTATATTTCCGTCGATGACTTTCTACCTTAACCTAATGACAAAGTAATTATACAGTAAACTACGGAAAATTTTAAAAAATATTTTAAATAAACTCACCTATTAGAAGGAAAGTTCTTCAGTTGTTGCGTTAATAACCTTTTCTCCAATACCATCCGTATCTTTCTGAACATCTATATCATTCGATGGGAAGTCTCCTAGCGATTCAAACCCTTCGTTGAGAGACCCTTTGTTGAAATCGAAATCTGGTAAAGATCCACGACCGATATCAAATAACTTCAATTCAGATTGAATAATTGTGATTTGCCTAGAAATAGCGTTACTTTGACTATCAAGATTTTTCAATGAATGATCACAGGCAATGTTCAATGCTTCAACTTCTGCCAAATCTGCATGAAAATCGCTTAACCTAAATGCGCTATCTGATTTTCTTTTATCTGCACTTGATCCATCTGCGAATTTATTCCATGCCTCCGTTAAAATATTGACAGCCCTTTTTTTAATCGTATAACACCTAACTACTTCTTGATATATCTCTGCCAACCTATCTTTTGCGCCCTGTATTTCTTGAAGTCTTACATTAATTAATTGTAAGGTAGACGTAGGTTTTGATTCAACATTTAGATTTGAAATTTCTTTATGTAATTCGTCATAATTAATTATTGGCAATTTGGCATACAAAGCTATAAATCTATCTACGACTTGTCTATAGGATGCAGGATAATCTGATTCTGGACCTATTAACTTAGGGAAACGAGATCTCCCGTCCATAACAGATTTTTTAGCTTCATTGACATCATTATTAATTCCAGTCGAAACCTCTTCCGATTTTTCTGATGGGTCATCGAACCCATCCATGTCAAATAAATCGTCTAAAGTATTATCCTTGTCTTGCGTCATAATCTCTTCTTAATTAACAGTTTGCGTTCATTTAGATTGATTCATATATAATTATATAATCGTTCCCGCTCACGAATGTGGTTAATTGAGGCATTAGTTTAAACTTTCTCTCACCAATATCTTCCCTAGAAATAGTAACGGATTCGCTATTCTCTACCTTCCCATTGCGGAATTGATCAATTGTTGGTGTCCCCGCATGACCTGCGATATCTACTTGTATTTGAACAGGCTTGTTAAGTTCCCTTCCGTTGCACTCAACTCCAAATGTTCCTATATCGTTGCGGCTTGCCACTTGAGACTCAAAAGACTCTTCGAACATCGACACAATCTCTTCGCTACTCACTCTACTTAATTCCATTTGCTTCATAATTATAACTCCTCATGTATTTCCAAAGAGATCATCGTCCGCATCATCATCTAAATCAGAAAGAATATCATCGGATGATATCGCCTTTTTAGATGTTTCCTTTTCTACGGATTCTTGTTCCTCTGGCTTTGTTGTTTCTGATTCATCAACGCTGTCATCTTTTACGGACGACGGCATTTCATCCTCTTCAAAAAGATCTTCATCATCTGATAAAGAAGCTTTATCTTCTAATTTATCTCCTGCTATTTCTTTAAGATTTTCAGACGCTTCATCTTTTTGAGCCTTTTGGTCAGAAGCGTTTTTAATATAATTCTTTTCAGCGCCATTTGCAATATTAGGGATCGCTCCATTTTCCAACCACTCCGGTATAGCTTTTTTAATGGATTCTTCGACCTCGATAGCGGCATCTATCCCCTTCCCCAGCTTTTCAGGAATAGCCTTCATGCTACGAATTAAACTGAATACCAATTCATCTCGCAATTCGTCTTCTTTTTTTATTCTCTCTTCTGCTGAAGAATATTCAATTGATTCTTCTGCATACTTTGTAAGTTCAATATGCTGATAATTGCCAACATTAATACGAACATTGATGCATTCTGATATTTTTCTTTCTGTCATAATTTTGTTTCCTTGTTAATTGTTACGGAGATATTATACAGCAAACGATCTTAAATTTTAATTCCTTTTCCGCTAAGTTTGGAAAATATTGATTGTCCGCCATATTGCTCCATTTTTTCTTTATGATTTTGTTTTTGTTTCTTTTCTTTATCAACTTGTGATTTTGCTTCTGAATATTTATTTAATAAAGTTTCTTTGCTAAGATTCCAACTCTCATGCATACAGCCTTCTTCAACCAAAGCAGTAAACACTCTACTATTTACCTTTCTAGTGTCAACATTGTGTAAAAAATCTTTAAGGTCTGCATATGGCTGATTTTCAACAATACTATGAACTGCTTTTTCTCCTACGCCCTTGACTATCGTGAGAGGAGAGCGAATCCCGTCCTGTTCGCTTCCGCTTTTTTTATCCATAAATGTGGAGATGCTATATTTTAAACCGCTTTTATTGATATCGGGTGGCTGTATTATAATTCCCATCCTGCGAGCTTCCCTAATGTAAGAATCTAGTTTTTCGCCCTTATCGCTTCCGTTAATCTCAGAGGATAATAAATTGCACATGAATTCCAGAGAATAATATGTTTTTAAATATGCAGTTTGATAAGCCAACATAGCATATGCTGCGCTATGCGACTTATTAAACCCGTATCCGCCAAAGAATTCAATTTGTTCAAAAATAGCTTTTGCCGTTTTTTCGTCAATGTTAGAATGAGTTTTGCAACCCTCAATGAACCGAGTATCCAACTTTTCTTTCTTAATAAGTTCTAATTTCTTCTTGCCGACAACTTTCCTAAGGATATCAGCCTGTCCAAGCGTAAAGCCAGCTAGAATCTGCGTAACTTTCATAATATCTTCTTGGAACACCATAATGCCATATGTTTGATCCAAAACTTCTCCCATTTTAGGGTGAAGATATTCAATCTTTTTATTTCCATGTTTATAATCGCTATAAAGCTGATGAACTCCTGCGCCTAATGGACCGGGGCGATATAAAGCGTTACATACAACTAAGTCATTAAAGCTATCTACATGAATATCTTTTAACAACTTTGATATTCCATGCGCTTCAAACTGGAAAATACCCCTATTGTCCATATTCTTACATCCGCCATTGAATAGCTTAAATACGTTATGGTCATTCGGCGTCAAATTATCGATGTCAATTTTCACGCCATGACGCTTGTAAACCATCTGGACGGTATCTTCAATGATAGTTAATGTCTTTAGGGCGAGCATATCCAATTTGAGAAGCCCTAGTTGTTCAACTTCTTCCATTGTAAATTGCGAACAAATTACGCCCTTTGAATCTCTGAGCGGTATATGTTTGGAGATAGGATCTTTGCAAATAATGATCCCCGCCGGATGAACTCCTGCTGATGAGACTGTATTCTCCACATGTTTTGTCGCATCGAGCAATTTAGGGTATTTTTGCATCGCAGACCTGAATGAGGCGTCATCTTTTAGCGCAGATTCAATTGTTACTCCTGGCCCCATGGGGATTTGCTTTGAAATAAAATCTGCGAGATCCAAACTTCTTTTGGTCATTTCGATTTTTTCGTTCGGGTTTTTCTTCTTTGCTTCCTGATAAATTTCCCAATCATTCCCAATATCTAATGCTTTAGCCGCATATCGAATGGCTGCTTTAGCCTTGAATGTATTGTATGTTCCGATTTTACAACAATAATCAGCCCCATATTTTCGTGTAATATAATCAAATATTTCATCTCTACGAAAATAATCAAAGTCAATGTCAACATCGGGCGGGCTTACTCGTTCAGGATTTATAAAACGTTCGAACAATAACCCGTATTCCAAAGGGTCTAATTTAGTGATCCCCAAAACATACAAACAAAGACTGCCAGCGCCAGAATTATGGACAGATAAACCATCAACATTATATGCGCTTAAATCTGGCACGGTTAAATCATGAACTTTACCCTCATAATTCTTCCTAGTAATTTTCTTTATTTTAGCCATTGATTAATTTTCTCCTGCAAAGATTCGGTTTTATCGTTTTTATAAAAATTAATTTCTTCATAATATTTACGGAATAAGGATTTGAGATATGTTTCTCGCCTTACGTATATCCCCATCTCATATAAATCCTTTAATCCATATACAATATAGCCTATGCCGAATTCTTTTATGGCAGCATTGAACTTTTCATGAAAATTATTATATTCTTTTGAGCCTTTAATTTCAACTATTCTTTTTTTGCCATTATTATAATCAACATTAAAATCTGGATAATATGATCTAGTTACCCCGTTTGCGTCTTTATATTTTATACTACCTGTATATCTTTTTATTGATCTAACTTTATCGCTCTCCCAACAATAGCACAAAAAACATAATTCCCAACTACTATCAAATCGAATGCCCCTAATCGTACCACTTACATATGTTTTTGAACACCTTTTCTCTGCGTACATTGGGTCTTCTCGCATTAATCTTAACTGCGCTTCCCGTTGTCTCTCCAATGTCTCCGGTCTATTCTGCGCTATTTTTTGCGATTCTGAATTATTTTTTATCCATTCTGTTGAATTAGTGGCATAACGCAATGAACATTTTCTACATATTGGCTTTGTTCCGCATATTTTTCTTTTATGCATCATATTTATAGGCATTACATCTTCTAAACTGCATTCTTGACAAATAAATTTTACTTTCTTTTTTGTTTTCAGTTTGTTAATAAAAGGTTTTACCAAATCATAGTCCCAGTATTCATCGTCCAATTTATCCCTTAAAACCTCAGGATAATATTCTTTTTTTATTAAACCACCTTTGCTGTACCCTCTGTAGCATTTTTGACATATTGGCTCTCCCGTCTTCTCTATCCTTTTTGCCAATACTCCATTTTGTATTGTAAAAACATTTTTACAGTCTTGACACAAATACTCTCTCTCTCCTTTTTTAGTCATAAGTTTCTCCTTAAATTAACAATAACTTATGACAATATTATTCTAAAACAGTACCGAACCTCCCTCTTTATATTCCAATAAAAATAACCTACCTCAATCAAAACCTTCTCTCATATCAAATATTTCATCATCTTCTGTAAGATTCCCCGCTTCAATAAATTTCAATTCGCCATCTTTTTTAATGTGAATCTTATGATCTAAAGTGCAAGTAAATTTTCTGCCGTCTTCCATTTCTATCTCTACCATTTCTTCATCGACATCGTACGATAAAAGATTAGAAACAGAATGGTATTTATCATCATAGGATAATACTTTGTCTTCCAATGTAACATCCTTTATCGGCTTCAACCCCTTTTCACATTGCACCAAAGTATCAGGAGTAAAACATCCCCTCCCAACCCCGACCCTAATCCCCTGCTGATTGGCAAAATTTATTATATCCCAAAGAGTAAGAAAATAACGCACGAACCCGCAAGAAATAATTAAGTCCATCTCCATGCGAATTCTATCTCTGTATTCTTTCTTGCCGATTAATCCTTTTTTCCTCATCCCCTCTTTAACAAGAACCTTTAAATATTGCTCTTCACTTTTTATACCTTGAGGGACATTAAAATGCGGAAGTAAATCTTTGGATGATTTCAGAACAGCGTCCTTCTCTATTTTATCCGCAATCTCCATGGTATTTGATAACATTTCTGGAGCGCTTTTATAGAGAGCATACATTTCATCATAAGGCCTGAGGTAAAATTCGTTTCCGTCAAAAGTAAATCTATTTGGATCTTTTATATGGCTATGAGTCTGCATCGCTAGCATTATATCATGATACTTTGCGTCACCTTTGTTCGCATAGTGGGCGTCATTTGTACAAATTGTTTTTATGCCTAATTTTTTAGCCAATTGATAGAGACTCTTCGCTAGCTTCCTTTCTCTAATTTCTTGATCCTTAGATGAATCATTATATTTATGCATCATAATTTCAATATAAAAATCATCCCCAAAAAGATCCTTATAACGATTGGCAAAATCAATAGCCCCTTTTTCGTCTTCTTGCCATAACTTAACAGGAAGCTCTCCAATGCAACAAGCAGTAGAGCAAATTATACCCTCATGATATTTCTTTAGTAATTCAAAATCGATACGAGGCTTTTTATATTTACCATCTGTTTCGGAAATAGTGGATAAATGCATAAGATTTTGAACGCCCTTATAATTCTTCGCCAAAAGAATTAAATGATATCTAGGATCGTTAGCCTCTCTAGCAGTATGATCTGGGCAGACATATACTTCATTACCGAGAATGGGCTTTATTTTAGCAGCAATACAGGCCTTCTGGAAATTGTACCACCCGCCGCAAGTCCCATGATCAGTTATCGCAAGCGCCCTAAACCCATTCGCTACTGCTGATTCTACCATTTGTTTTGGTGAAGATAGCCCATCCAATATGCTATAATATGAATGGTTATGCAAATGGCAGTAATCGTATGTTTTTTTATCATCCATATTTTAAAAGAACCCTATTTTTATTTAAATATCTTCGTCTCATAAGATTTCACGCTAGAGTAAATTACCCGATGAATAAAATGTAAAAGTTCATCAGCAAACTCAACCCAATTATATGTATCAAATTCAACATTTCGAAAAGATATTCCATTATCAATATTTAGTCCAGAAAGCATTGGATACTGAGTCGTATTAACGCTAATATTTACTCCATCCGTCCATACATATACAGAACGATCAAACCCCTTTTTTGTTAACTTAAACCTTAAACAGGATTTATCGCTTTCACCATTTTGTTTCCCTATTGAAATGTCATCAATTATTTTTGCCTTTACAAAACAATCTAGAATGGTTTGTATCCTAGACCCCATCCTCTGAACAAATAACTGATGATCGGCTGTTAATTTTTCCGGAATTGGCCCTACAGAATCCAAAAACCCTTTATGCGCAGATTTTATTCGAGATTTAATTAGTTGAATATTAAGAGGTTGCATATTTTATTATCTCCTTTTCTGCTATTTCTACAATTTCTTCTTTCGTTTTACCGGTAGTATCAATTCCAATAGATTTAATACCCCTATTAGAAAGATACTCAGGGAGCATTTCTCTATAAATACGAATTAATTCCTTCATAGTTTCTCTATCTTGAGTCCATCTGCATTTGCCATGATCTGGATTCTTCTCCCGTTCAGAAAGTACTCGGTTAATGAGAACCTCATCATCGGCATCTAGACGAATCACTAAATCTATTTTTTCATCAGGATGAATGGTGTGTTCCATAAAATCAACAGATAAACCCTGAAAAGTACATTGATAAACATAAGTCGATGACCACCATCTATCCGCAATAACAGGCTCCTTCTTATCTTTTACCAATCGTATATACTCATCTAATCTAGCAGCGCTGAATAACATAAATTGAACTCTTTTATCAATATCCGTCCATTGACCAGTGCCTCGACATGCCGGACGCAATATTTTTGCTAATGGAGTCCCGTTAGGGCTTGATAATGTTTGATAACCTTTCTTACTTAGCGCCTTAATAAGGGATGTTTTCCCCGATCCATTTGGTCCTTCAACAACTACAAACATAATTGAATCCTCCGTTTTTTTATCTATTATACAGAAGCAACAAAGGGATGAACATAACATTTATTTTTCGCATAAAACAGTGGAAATAATATCTCTTAAATTCCCAATATTTGATGGAGAAACGTCAACATTCCACTTATTTCTTTTAACAAGCACTCCCTTGTTAGGACCATTAGGAATGGAATATTCCTCTGGCTTTCTTAAACAAATATAACCTGTTTTTTGTCCCTGATCTAACTTTGCCCAATTTATTCCGTGTTTTTGGAAAAGCATCTCTTGCATTTCATCACAAGTAACTCCCTGTAACTGCTTATGGCTAAACTTGGTCTGAGCTAACATGTTTATTGAGTTGCGTTTTGCATCAAGCATTCTCCAATAAAAATAATTTGAGATCTCATTCTCAGGTATATTGAAACAACGACAATCAAATGTTGGCCATGCCTCTTCTAAAGTCAGCTTGTCATAGATCAATGAACTTCCAATTGAATAGCCCGAATTACCCCGCATAAGTTGTCGGCAGAACTCTGCTGTTGCCATACTAGCTACCACAGAAACAATCTTCTGCACTTCATAATCAAAATAAGCATCAGTTGTTTCTTTGTCATAGTCTGTAATTAAAATAGATATCTCATCAGAATGGCGTTCGGAAAACTTAGCGCCCTGAACTTCTTGACATATTTTCAACATGACATTATTTAAACAATCATGCAAAAACTGATCATGTGGCTTTTCAAACCTCTTACAAAAATTGCTGAAAGATTTTCCATCCACACGAATAATAACTGGGATACGCCTAGTTAAAAATGTCTTTGAGCGATTTTCATAATTAGACTTTATCCTATCACCAAGATCATCCTTCATTGTTATTTTCTTTCTTTTGAGATTCGGATTTCTTCTCTATGCTGGGCTGATTATTTTGAGATTGACTTTGTTTGGGCGCTCTATTTCCCGTTCTGCGCCGTGGCCTCTTGCGATTCGGCTTATTATTGTCCGCCCTATTCTCTGTAGGACATGTAGGATTATGCGCTTCAAAATACTTAACCTGAGAAGTTGAAATGGCACGATTAGGATTCAAATATATGTAACCACAGTCCGCAACATCCTGAAGAAACATGTCAAAATTTTCTTGGTAAGTTGTATTTTCAACATACACTGAATTTTGATCTGTAAACTTGACTAATGCTTCCTTTATAATAGGCGCAAAAGAAGTTTGCACTCCCTGCGGAGACTGCGTTTGACTTTTTGTCCAATCTTCAAAAACTATTTTTACATACTTTTCCATTAATAACTCCTTATATCTCAATGTATATTATACATCTAATGCCTTCTGCAAATGAAAACTTAATAATTTTCTTTATAAATGCGCTGACGGCGCTGGCGCTGTTGAGCATCAATTCTTCTTAGCATTAGGCTTGCTCTGACAAATGCGGGATCAAGAGTTCCCCACTTAATGGCTATTTCGGAAAGGTCTACTGATGCCGACAAATCACCATTATCTATCTTTGTCCACACGCTAGATGGGATAACCCACTTACGTGTTACATCATCAAGCCATAATGAAAATCTGCGGACAAGACGCTTAGCATTACTTAGTTTCAATCCGTTCTGAAAATTAATCTCTGCGCTTGAATTACTCATACAGTCCATTATCTTCCACCTTTTTTATAAATTCGTTAATTATTAATTTCAAATCATTATGCTTCAGTTCTTCATCCCAAAGCGTATGAAGCATTGATCGAAGCTCCCCTTTTGACCGTTCCCATGCCATATGACGCAAATTTCTTATTATTCTTGAATCTTCCATCATAATTTCCCCTTTCTGTTATATAACTGATGATGGCTAGTCCCGTAACCTCATAAAAGGCGGATATCATCGTTTAGTATAAGATCATTGTTTGATACATTTTGGGTCTGGATATCCATTAAAAATGAATTGATCTCCGAAGGTGACGCTAGGCAACATATCTAGCCCAATAACATTCTCGCACTTCATTTCTCGACTTTTTATAACTCTTATCTTCATGTCCTCTATTACGGCAATTACTACATCTGCATCCGTCATATCCCGCATTATAGGAGAATGCAAATTATCATAATCACCGTTAACTGTATCTTCTGATTCGAGTAATAAAATTTTTCTCATTGTATATTCTTCCTCAATTAATTACTTCATTGATAGAGTTGACAAGATATTCTTATCTTGCCGTCAACCTCTTAGCCGCTCTTTTGAACGTTGCCCAATCAGTACTACGTGGAAGTAGGTTGACTAACTGATCTGGAGGTGTGGGGAGTTGAACCCCAGTCTTGTCCGGTAATTAATATAGCTTCGTTACATGCTTGGCCTACCATTTAAGGATGTGTAGACAATTCCTTCTCAATTCTTCTATTGAGCCGCAGAACGTCTTTTCGTTCTTGTCAGGGTTCTGAAGGCTTTCCCCATTGCCACCTTGTAATCGACGATACTCAGGACTACCAAGACTATCTTATCCCTTTCCCGGCTACTTTTAATTAAGCAGCAAGTGCGAATGTTTCGCCACTTATTGTTTTCATGGATTTTAAAGGGGCCAACCATGATCCTCTGCATGCGACTATATTCATTTATCCGGCAATCGATGCCATTACACCCCCATTGTAAAACTTATTCTATTATACTACAATTAATACCTAAATCAAGCCTTTATTTTTCTGCTGTCTCTAACAATATTTTCTAAAATACGCTTATACGGCAAAACCAAGCTCTTGAATTCCTCCCATTTCACATAATCAGACTCTTCAATGTTTGACCATAAGTTATTTGCCTCTGAAAAATCATAAATAGTACCTTCGCTGAGTATTTGAGAGGCAAACATTAGAATTCTCATGGAATGCCATAGACTCTTAATGCCCCGCTCCATATCTCCGTCCATAATCTTGAGTTTCCCACGATTAAAAGCATTATAGGATTCCGACAATGACTTTCTCTTTAGTTTAACGGGATCGATTTCAAAATTAAAATCCCTTTTCTCCTGAATTATTGCGAAAGACGGAGCATAAATACATTCTATAGCTCCCATTTGGTGTTCACTTAATCTCCCTTCAAAAAAGTCAGGAGTATTGATATGAACATTATATAGATTGTCATTAAACTCCTTATGCCTGTCCATACTGCTAGCCACAACTAAAAAATCAAAGTCAGATAATTCAGTCTGATTTCCATAAACTTGAGAACCATAGAGATATATGTTCCATATTCTTTTTTCAGAGATATCGCATAAATCTATGATTCGATCTATATCAATAGATGGAATATTAAAATACGTTGACGAATAACTCATTATAATTATCCTACTACATATTCAAAACCGCCCTCGGGGACATCTGTATCCCCCTTAGCAAGAGCATCGAATCTCCTGTCAGCCTCGTGCAAAATAGGCCATACGCATTTATCCATCATAACTGCCTCACTAGCCCCTTCATTCTCTAATTTTACCAGAGACTCAGTAAGTGTACGGAAAGCATTCATGACAACTTTATAAGCCATACTTTGAGTGTCTATATTGCTTGACTCGAAAATTGGTATTCCGTTTTCTGTTTTCATTTTTGGTTATTCCAATCAAAGTCTATATACTTAACAGGTATATTATCTACTAACCACACATTATTTTCTGTTTCGAAAAAGTCATACCCATCTTTAGACATTTCTTCGCAATTAATTCGTAAAATAAACGGTTCTCCATGCCTTTGCCCGACCTTAACCGCCGTATCGTGATCATTAGAGAGATGCACATGATGCCGCTTCCTCTTATCTATGCCTTGCGTCCGAATAGAAGGAATAAATTTCTTCGCCGTTCCGTGGTATAAATATTTGGGAGGCCTCTTCGATTTATAACCAAGATCTACATCCACTGAATGTCCTTGCCTAGCCCTTATTCTCCATCCATCGTCGCTATATTCAAATCGCTTCTTATTATTCGTATCTACAATTTCATCCATAAGTTCTTTGGTCAAAGGTTCAAATTTCTGATCCTTTTGATAAATGGAGGCGTTATCAATAAGAGTTTGTATATCAACCCATCCTTCTTCATCTAATTGGATACCAATAGTATCTGGTTTATGCCTAAGAACCAATGATAAAAATTTACTAAGACCGATTATTTCTTTTCTCATTAATAACAACCATTCTTTCCATATTAAAGATGCGTATAGGTATTGAGAATATTTTTTTCATAATATTCATCCATACAATTATCATCCAAAAGCCCATCATAAATGCTAACCGGAATATTCATATAAACTTTAGTCCCGCCATTACCCTTAAAATGTAGCGTTAATTTTCCGATTGCCATAAGAGCATTTTGATTGCATTCCCATTTAACGCTATCAATGGTCGGGGATTTTTCTTCAGATATATGTTTCTTTCCCATAAAAATTTCAATCGTATCTTTTAGATCTTCCATTGCTTTATTTAATTCGTCAGATTCTACCATGATTTTCCTTTATATTTTTAACAGTATAGATAGCGATAGGATCTCTTCGTAACCCGAGTTCAGTTTTCCAGCCTATCATTTATCTAAGCACCTACCCAACCATTATAGCGTTGCTCACCCGCATAGGTTTGTTCGGCTTGCATTCTCGGAAGTGCAATTGGCTTTCGCCTCCTTCCTTAAGCAAAAATGCCCGGAGTTTCCTCTATCTATACCATTAGAATTATATAATATCGTTAACAATATACAAGCAATTTTTATCGTTTACGGCAATTTAGTTTTAGGCTCCGGCAATTCAATTAGACGTGTTGGAGTTACGAAATTTTTAACCCTAGCTCCTAAACCATTTGGATATCCGAGATCACGCCAAACCTGTAAAGGAACAGTTTGATTAAATTGTTCTAGTTCTCCCTTACCCCATACAGTATTAAAGCCTTTTGCATCAATAGAAGGGACAATTTGAAAACTCAGAAAATTTAAAACTTTCGCACGATCCCACTCCGGATTTTCTGCCAATAATTTTACAATCATGGCCGCAACTGTTGGACAACTAAAACTAGTTCCACTAACAATCATATACTCTCCGGCCTTAGAAGGGTCTGCAACATAGGTACGATGACCTCCCGCAACGCAAAATAAACTATTAGCTTGGCTACTAAATTCGGCGATATAACCTAACCGGCTTGTTGCTCCGACTAAAATAGCATTCGTCATCAGTCTTTGAGGAACACCGCTAAAACTAGGCCCGCTATTACCAGAACTAAAGACTATTGAAAAAGATGGGTAATCAACAGCTAATTTATCCATTTTCTCTGCCCAAGGAGTCCATATAGAAGCATAAAGATCATCCATATAACTATCCCCTTGAGGAGGAACGCCCCAAGAACATGAAACAACCACCCTACCGTTATATTCTTTAAGTTTTTGTTCCAGAAAAATAATTAATGCATCTTGACCTTCATCTACATCGACCATGCGAAAAAGAACGTAATTTACATTCTCCAAACTATACAATAAAGGCCATCCCCTGCTATAACAACTAAAACCATGCCAATGTTGTTCTGTATTTGGTGTACCTTCTGGCTCCACAAAGCTAAGTCTTTCAGGATCAAAGAATCGTGGGACTTTAGATGCCCATTCCGAATCCATTTCTTTTGAATTTCCATAAGTATCAGCAATAACCCATAATACTTTAGGATAGCTTTCTGTTTCTAAAGTATCTAAAGTTCTTCGATCTGTTGAGTTTATAGCTGCCGGAGCGCCGAATCCTTCCCACTGTTCCGTCCTAACGCTTGAAGGCGGCGGGCCAGGATTAAATGAGTACTCAACAGGAGTCTGCGTTATACAACCGCTAAGGACAATAAGCATTGCGGTTAAGCTAAGTAAAATTATTGATTTTTTCATATTTTATTCCTTATTACATCTTCTTGATGATAGATATCGGATAGGGATCTAGTAGACCCTCCATCTTCATCGCATTAAAAAGTTTGTCAAATTTATCAGGATGGTAACAGGGCTTATCGTGAAGATAACTAGCCCAAGAAGATCCCTCTGTATGGATTTCAAAATCTCCTTCTGGTCTTACGGGTTTCGCATGATTTATAGCCATACTATAGAACTGTCCGTCAACCAACACTTCATATATTTCGTTACTTGGTCCAACTCCCATTGCATCATCTGGAGTTCCAATAGGGAAAGCCGTATGATGAGAGCCATGGCGCTTCATATAGCTAACCATGGCTCTTTCAATATTTTCTCTACTACTCATATCACATCGTCAGGATCTTCTGGACCGCCGTCTTCTTCAAGGGCTTTTAATTCAGCAAGTCCCGGACGAAGATCCAAGTTGAATTTAACATCTGTCGTTAAGATATTCGGTATTTTATTGCTAGTATCATATTCCCAGTTTACACCAAGAACATCATAAAGAATTTTAAATCCTATACAATCAGGACGATTTTTAACTTCAACCTCAGGGGTGATTTCAAGGAGATGCGAGGCCAAAACTGCAGCCTTAGTGGCATCATTCCATAAGTGCCAATCAGACCAGAAACACTCAATTATATATCGTTCCCCAATATTATTCTCTTGGAATATTGCCCGCTCAACGCCCTTAACATTACGCATCTTTGACCATATGGGCTGTTTTGCAACTGCCTTTTCGCTCCTTTCAACATTATCGACTCCCATTACTGCTATCGCTTCTGGATTAACGCACCAAAATACATCAGTATATTTCTTGTGTAATTTAGCAATCATGTCGGAAGCCTCTTTTACTCGGCTATAGGTTCTTGTCTTACGTGCCATATATTTTCTCCTTTATTTTTAAACGTTCTTTCGAACAAATACTGTAACAAATCTTTATATTTATCGTCAATAATTTTTACTTTATCTGGAAGACTTCTTCTTATGTTGCATTCCCCGTTGTTATCAATGACAACCTCTATCTGTCCGTACAAAGCCCATAAATGCGCTCGTTCGGCAATGATCGGCGAGATTAAATTTGATGAATAATCATTGAATTTTTCTATTTCGTTCATTTAATTTAGATGTCTTCCAATTTGAATAGAGATAACGGGTCTTCAAAATCATTATAACAAAATTTCCTGACAAATTTCAATACTGTGCGTTTCATTTTATCCGGAATCCGTTTAAATGATTCAATTATCATAAATTGAGGAGGCCTCCCATAAAAAGCCTCTGCTATTCCACCAACAATGCATCCTGTCGTGTCACAATCACCTCCATGAGCAATAGTCATTCGAATTGCATCCTCAAAACTATCCGTTTCATTAAATAGCGCCATACAAATAGGAATAGTTCCTTGGCAAGTTTCATCGAAAACGCTCTTGAAAGAAGAAAGAGGCCATCGGAGATCATAACCTAAACTGGAAACAGCTTTCATTATTTCATCTTTAGACCCTCCATTCCTTGCAATATAAATTGCTCCTGCTACAGCCTTTGCCCCCTTAATTCCCTCTGGATGGTTGTGAGTTACAATAGCAGTCGCTTCAGCCTCTTCAAGAGTCCTGTCATAACTATTGTAAGCCCATCCACAAGGAGAAACTCTCATGGCAGAACCGTTTCCAAAACTATTATAAGGCCCTAGATTTCCATCTCTAGCCATAATATCAAACATACCGCCCCAACCTCTATTTGGATACCTAAAATAACTATCTTGATATTTCTCCAAATACCCCTCTCCGCTAAGAATCGCATCAGCAGTTGCAACGGTAAGAACGGTATCGTCTGTGAATGTGCTTTCTTCACTAAATAGATCGAAATCTATTTCGTTAGTATTATTGAATTCGTAACAACTGCCAATAATATCACCTATGATTGATCCTAACATATTAGCTTCATTATATATAACTCAAGTTGTGATAGATAATCTGTTCATAGGAGATATCTTTAACCTTAACTTTTTCAAACCCATTTAACTCATCTTCGGTCAAGTTGTATTTATCCCTGACAAATATGCTAGCAATCTTAAGGACTTCTTCTGAATTTACAGCTTGAACTATAACCTCCAATGATTTTGTTATCCCATAATAATCCTCATTAAACCATATTACGTTATAAATCGAAGTTAAATTTTTCATGACTTAATAGTCCTTATCAATGGGATAATGCCCTTAGCTTGGTTACTCGTTATAATAATAGAAGCGGGCGACGCTCCCCTAACAATATTTTTCAAAGTTAATAATCCAGATGGGCTGACCGCAAAAATCTCGAATGTTCTATTTCCATATCTTACTAGATCTCCGGTCTTGAGAGAAAAATCTTTTTTTGATTCTTGCGTTAACGAGTCATTTTTATTGGCTAATCGTTTCGGCGGCAGTATATTCCCTATTCGCATTCCATGCATCGTGCGTCTCCCGGTCTTACTACCGCCATTGTCTTCTGTTTGCATTTGGGACACCATGCTGACCATGCTGATCCGAAACCATCTTCTATGATTTCGTCTCGGTCAAGCGTATCAAATTCTCCATCTTCTATTATACCATTTTCAGGAGTTTCGAAAGCTGCCATTATATCTGTGAAATGGTATAAACCCACTTCGTCATCATCTTCATCTTCAATTTCCCAAAAATACTCTCCATTACCCATAACACTAATGGCTATGCAAAAATAAGGACCTTCATCATCCCGTAACATAACTAAATATTCCTTGCCAAGTTCTATGTGGTCTTTCTTGACTTGATTTAGAATTAGTCTTGCCATATTTAATTCCTAAGTATTTTGGGCGAGGGAATATGTTGCTTTTCCCATTCCAAAGTTATTAGTTTGCACACTTCTTCTTTTAGTTGTTCATCATTTATAAGAGCAGCTCCGAATATCGCTTCAATTATTTCTTCAATAGTGCAATCCCTACATACATTTTGATTTGGTACACCTATCTTTAAATGCAATGATGGGTGCGCAACCATTGGTCTTCCGTACTCATTGTAAACTATATACGGCTTAATCATTATCCAATGCCCCAGCTATATACTCCTTTGAATCGTCTAGGCTTTTCAACTCTATTATAGTTATCCCCGTCCCATTCATACCAAATTTCATTGATACTATGAGCATGAATTCCGCTATAAGTTTCTGAAATTACAATCCACCTATAGTAAGAACATTCGTCCATTGAAGCCCTATTTTGTTCGACAGCTTCCTCTGCCTCTCTCAAAAAAGGGAACCATCCGAAACATCGAGCAGGTCTAGTTTTATCGTAACATACCCCTGTAACTGTATAGATAGCTAGATTACCATCATTAAATAAATCTTTATTCATATTATTTGCCATGTCTGTAGTATATGTATATTGAACAAATAAACAAGAAAAGATTATGATTTTTTTTTACTCTTTGTTTCTACATTGAATGATGAAACATGGCGTATGCTCCCCAACCCAAGACCCAATAGTATTATATTGGAAAAACTCTTCTGCTTCATCTAAATCCATACCATCATTCATATACTTCTCTATTATCTTGCATTTATCGTAACATATTATCGCAGGTTGGCCAAATCTCTCCACGACTCCGAGTATACAATCATCGCAACCATCTACAAAAAGCATATCCTCTTCGCCATAGAGATCTACTATCTGATCTCTTGTCAGCTTAACCGATTCTTTATAAGATATTGCTACACTTTTCATATTATCTTTGCGACGACATATCCGATACTTCCATGATATATTCTGAAGGTATGTCTTCTCCCTCAAACTCTGGGGTACTCAAGGGAGGAGCTACTGTTGCGAACTTATTATCACGAAACTCGGCACTTACAAAATAGGATTGTCTAAACCTCATGCCTGTTGCAAAACCTGCAAGTTGTGCTTTTTCGTCAACCCTAACCCTGTATCTCGCACCTTCTTTATAGAGTACTTTATCTGTCATCGTTCCTCCTTAATTGGTGGGCGGTGAGGGACTCGAACCCCCGAAATATCTGCGTGTAAAGCAGACTCTGTAGCCGCTGAGACAACCGCCCATTCTTTATATTAATTCTATATTAAGAACGGTTAATCCTATCTAAGCGCTTCAATTGCCTGTAGAATCTGTTCTTCTGTCTGTAACCCATCTAAACGTTGAGAGTCGCCTTTATCGTTACTTATGATAAGAACAGGAACGCTTCTTACTCCATTCGCAACAGCCATGTCCAAATTGGCTTTATTTGCTTCACAATCTATTTTAGTTAATTCAACGCCCTCCTGCTCCGAAGCTATCTTATCTAAAATAGGAGCCATTTCCCTGCAAGGCTGGCATCTATTAGTGTAAAAGTCTATAATTTCAATCATTATTTTTTCTCCTTCTATAATATTATACAAATAGAATAGCTAATTCAAGAATCTACTTTTTAATAGTCCTGATTGGATAATCTTTCAATAATTGCAAACGATCAACTCCGCCATCCCATGTGTATGCTTGCCCCGTACTCCATATGTATCCCGTCTCCATACTAAATATTTTAGATTTAATAAGAGTTCGACAAAAAGTAATATTATGTTTGGAAGGAGGAACTTTCTCAATTCCACACCGGGCTAAACTACCTATATAAACTTCGATGCTTGTCTTTTCTTTAACGTGGATAATTTCCTCAATTTCCAGATAAGAGGTATGACCATGAAGTTTTGATCTTACTTTGTCTCCTATTTTAAATACTAGTTGCATATTTATCATTATACAAAATTGGTAGGCGGAGAGGGACTCGAACCCCCGGCTTTCTCCACGTCAAGGAGATACTCTAGCCAACTGAGTTACCCGCCCATTATTTAAAATGGAGCCAGCTATCAGAATCGAACTGATAACCTGCTGATTACAACGGTGACTTTCGTCTAATCAGCTGCTCTGCCAATTGAGCTAAGCTGGCTTCAATATATTTTATTCATTATACAATAAATGGAGCCAACACTCGGGATTGAACCGAGGGCCTATTGCTTACCACGCAATCGCTCTTCCACTGAGCTATGTCGGCGTCTAATAATTGTGAGCTAGGGAGGATTTGAACCTCCGACCTCTTCCATGTTAATTCCTTTGACGGCCTCCTAATACATCCTCATCTTTGGTTATGAGCCAAAATGGATAATGAAATCAACCGTCTAAGAGAAGCGCTCTTCCACTGAGCTACCAGCTCGTTGACTTATTTTAAAATGGTAGACGCTATGGGACTCGAACCCATGACCCTTTGATTAAAAGTCAAATGCTCTAAACCAACTGAGCTAAGCGTCCATTATTTTTATTATCTCCTCAACTACTCGATTACTTTCTTTACAAATTGGTCCCTCCGCAAGGAATCGAACCTTGTTCCATCGGTTAAGAGCCGATTGCTCATCCCTAAAGCTTCAGAGGGTTCTCACATTGGAGCCGGGCGTGGGAATCGAACCCACAATGACTTTCGTCGCCTGATTACGAATCGGGAGCTTTGCCATTCAGCGCAACCC
>Ga0265294_10002355_pt1 | contig 24851 bp, 16 predicted proteins | sample MunlanPumphouse3_FD_192504 | JGI IMG/M metagenome (GOLD analysis project Ga0265294, IMG submission 192504) | Groundwater microbial communities from a municipal landfill in Southern Ontario, Canada - Pumphouse #3 | ecosystem: Environmental > Aquatic > Deep subsurface > Groundwater | place... | reverse complement strand
CGGCTTTTTTTGACCTGGTGATATCTTAAGAGAAACAACCAATGGTGCGGGGCGGGGAATTTTGGGCCATATTTTAAGCCACCTTCATCAAGATCAAAGTTTGACGCTAATGATAAGAAAACCTCCTTAGGCAACCGATAATCGAAAGACTCAACCGTTTTTTCTTCCTCCAACTTTAAATACTCCGTAATCCTCAAAGCATTTTCGTTAATTTGATTGCGATTTTTTTCCCATAATTGGTTGATTTGTTTGAGCAAATTTAAAAATAATGCTTTAGGAAAATAAGTTCCCACCCAAAAAGGTTCTTTATCATGGTTAAGAAATACGCTTAATGGCCACCCGCCGGAACCCGTCAGGGAAATACAAGCTTCCATGTAAATAGCATCGATATCGGGGCGCTCTTCGCGGTCCACTTTGATAGAAACAAAATGTTGGTTTAAAAATTCCGCCACTTCAATGTCTTCAAAACTTTCATGCGCTATCACGTGACACCAATGGCATGTACTGTAACCGATAGAAAGAAAAATCGGCACATCTTTTCTTTTGGCTGTTTCAAAAGCAGCTTCATTCCAAGGATACCAATTTACCGGGTTAAAAGCATGTTGCAACAGATAAGGAGATTTTTCCTTGATTAATTCATTTGTCATATTATCGTTTTTCACAATCGTTCACCTTGGCCAATAAAGTTTTCTTTATTTTGCCCCAAGAAAAGCAATACTATCAAGGAAATAAAAAAAACAGGTCCTTCTGACCTGTTTCCCATAGTTAATGATTACTCGGTTCGTAAAGCAATTACCGGGTCTTTTTTAGCCGCAATCCGCGATGGAATGATACCTGATATTAATGTTAAACCCATGCTAATTAAAATGAGGAAAATCCCATGGAAAGTTTTTAAAGTCGCGATGTTGCTGATGTTAACCAAATTGTTGATAATTATGTTAATCAGAATACTTAATATTAAAGTAACGCTAATACCTATGATACCCGCCACAAAACCGATTATCAACGTTTCGGCATTAAACACTCGCGAAATGTCTTTCTTCCGGGCACCAATACTGCGTAAAATACCAATTTCTTTGGTCCGTTCCAAAACAGAAATATAAGTGATAATGCCAATCATAATGGAAGATACCACCAACGAGATTGAGGTAAAGGCAATTAACACATAGCTAATTGCATTAATGGTTGTGTTGATTGATTTTACCAGCAAGTCCATGACATCGGTATAGTAAATTTTATTTTCCTGCGATTGGTTATAATTATCTAAATGTTTTTTGATAGCCGTTTTAGCTTTAAAATCAACCGGATAAATGTTGATAGTCTTTGGAGTGCTAATTCCTCCGAGTTTACTAATCGAGTCAAAATATTGTTGTTCTTTGAGATTTTGGTCGCCTAAATATTCTTGACCGGTTAAAGGGTTTTTGGTAGGGTTTTCTTTGCCAATTAACAATCTCGGATTTGCCCGCTTCTTCCAAGATATAATCGGTTAAATCTTTAGTATAACCGATAGCACCGGTAATCGAGCCGGTATTGGTAATATCATTAACCCGCACAATACCCACTACCTTTAAAGTCAACCCTTTTTGATAAACATCTGCGGTTGTTACAACACTTGAAATTTCCAAATCGTTTTGGGCTTGCTTGTCAAATTTATTATTTCCCTCATCATAGTCATACAAATCGTCATTTAGAATCAACTTATATTCAAGGTTCAATAATTCCTCGAAAGAAAATGTATCGACCGGGGAAAAAGTATCATACAACCCAAGGCTCATCAATGTTAAATCGGTTATTTGATTATACTTATCGACTTGGATGATTAACTCATCTTTATCTTGAGGAAGTCTGCCCGCAATCACATCATATTGGGAATTGATAAAGGTTGGATTGTCAATAATTTCTTGCCAAGTGTCGGTTCCCCCCATAGAAATCACCGATTGCATATCGCTTTGAGGGGTAATTTGAGTGTAATAAGTCTTATTATTGATAGTCTTCTCTTTAAAAACGTTCAATCGAACACCGCGGGAGTAAGTAATCCCGTTGACAAGGGATGGATCGATTTTTTCAATCACATTGGCAATATATTCATCGGTTATGTTATTGCGAATAATGAGACCGTCTAATTTTCCCATCAATTTATTGACATATACCGTTTCCACATCGGGGTATTCCTCTATACTGGTATCCATATTTAGTTCAGCCATGCTCGCAAAATCCACCGATTCGCGACTGATGACTAAAGGATATGATGATAAGGTGTCGGCTTGCATTTTATCGACATAACTTTGAAAACCGTTGGAAAGGGCTAAAACCAAAGCGATTCCAATAATACCAATGCTCCCCGCAAACGCCGTTAAAATAGTTCGTGCTTTTTTGGTCAAAAGGTTTTGAAAACTCAAGGCTAGAGCAGTCATAAAAGACATCGAGGTATGTTTAAACCGCTCTCCTTTGGTTTGATCTTTCTTTGTTAATTCTGATTGATAGGGGTTGGAGTCCGATATTACGACGCCGTCAAGCAAGCGGATAATTCGGGTTGCATATTGATTGGCTAAATCAGGATTATGGGTAACCATGATAACCAAACGGTCCTTGGCAATCTCTTTGAGTATTTCCATGATTTGAAGGCTTGTTTCCGAATCAAGTGCTCCCGTCGGTTCATCCGCAAGCAAAATATCCGGATCGTTAACCAAAGCCCGGGCAATCGCCACTCTTTGCATTTGTCCGCCGGAAAGTTGATTGGGAAGTTTATAAATTTGATCATGGAGACCGACTTTATTCAAAGCTTCAATCGCTCTTTTTTTCCGTTCTTCCATGGAGACGCCGGATAAAGTCAACGCCAATTCCACATTGCCTAAAACTTTCAAGTGTGGGATTAAATTATATGTTTGGAAAACAAACCCGACGGAGTGGTTGCGATATGCATCCCAATCCGCATCCTTATATTCTTTGGTTGAGCGGTTATTAATCATAATATCTCCCGCGGTATAACGGTCAAGTCCGCCAATGAGATTTAAAAGCGTAGTTTTTCCACAACCGCTGGGACCAAGAATAGCTACAAATTCGCTTTTACGAAATTCAATGTTCACTTTCTTTAGGGCGTGAACCGTAGTTGAACCCATGTAATAATCTTTATCAATATTATTAAGTCTAAGCATATCATTCCTCTTTTCTATTGCTTATCGTATTTCGTTTGTAAATTGAATAACATATTTATAATACTCCATTTTTTTCTTTCTGTCAATCGAAAAGTCCAAAGAAATTTTCGAAAACCTTTATCCCTCACGCTAGAATTATTATTTCACAAAAAAATAAGTATAACCAAAGTAAAACGGTTATACTTGTTTTTTCGTTTAATTTAAGGAAGAAATCGTTAAGTATTGGGTGATGCCGGTATTATTTTTGGCAAGCGTTATTCCCCCGTCAACTACCCTAAACGCGATAGTACTTGGGGCTGAAAGCGGTAAGATGATATCCATTCCGACAAAACCCGTGCGATTTAAGCTTAATAGAGGGTTGGGTACCAATTGATCAGGTATGCCATTGACATACAGTCTCATTACCGGTCGCCCACAGTTGACACACGAGATATAAAGACCGAGGGATAGCCGATAGGCTTTTTCTTCTTCCAAGTACAATTCGGTGTTATTGCCCCCAATGGTTATTCCTTGTTCGATTAAAGCTTGATCAAATTGCAAAAAATCGTTGGGGCGGTATGTATTGGTGCTGCTTCTGATATAGGAAGCAAATAATAATTCATTTGACGATCCCGGTGGCCCCATTTCGCCTTGTGGTCCCGGTGGACCAGGCGGTCCCGTTGCCCCCTGTGGTCCCGGTGGACCTTCCACCACAACCGGCTCTTGGTTACCGGTGCAAAGGCAAAGACTTTCAATCCGCTTGGTTGGATTAGGGTTGTTTGAGGATTGGTTGGAATTATATTGACTCCGATTGGCACTGTTTCTTCTGATAAAATCACCTCCCATTGGCTCGCTTCACTGTTAATATATTCCAAAAAGCAAAAAAATTGTGGGTATATGTAAAAACCACAATTTTTTTAATTTTCCGGTTGTTCGCTTTCGTTTAAAGGCAAAACCATGATTTCCTCTAAATCCGCAATTTCGCCAGTCTTTTTAAAACCAAAGGATTGATATAGTTCATAAGCGATAATATTTTCCGAAACAAGGCTTAAAGGCATTAAATCAAACTTTTTTTCTTGTTTAACCTGTTTAATTAAAACCTTAAGTGCATCTTTCCCATAACCTTTGCCTTGGTGTTTGGCATCAATCATCCTGCGCCAAAGTCCAACCGTTCGTTCTTCCTCCTCCCAATCAAGCGTCATAAATCCCACCGGTTCATCGTTGTTTAGGATAACCAAAGAACGGGCATGCTCATGATATAACCCCGTTTGGGCAAGCGACATGAGATTAGATGCTACAAATTTCTCTTGTTTTTTGGTTACTTTTAGGGCGAGCACTTTTTCGAAAGTTTTTCCATTAAGTTTTTCTTTGCGTATCAGGATATTCACCTATTGCTTATTTATAAACTTGGGGCCATTGCCTTTCATCATAAACAAGGTCGCGACAAAGAAAAGCCCAATAATTAGCAAAAGGATAATAAGCAAAACAACTTGCATGGATATCATGATGATTGCCCTTTCTTTCGTTTTTTGAACCTAATCACAGTACAATTATGCCACATTTGCTTGATAAACTCCTACTCCCCTTAAATAACAAACCAAAAACTTGAAACATTCTTGAGCGAGTTACGTTAAATGTTCCCTTGAATCTACTTAATGATTGTCCGTTTAAAAAAAACGCCTTAATATTGGTAAAGCAAGTGCCATATCGGTAAGCGATTAATGCCTTGCTTAAGCAAAGTCATTGTATGTCGGGTAATCCAAAAACCGTTTGTTTTGACCATACTGCGTCAATTCTCCACTTTGTTTGCCGGTTTCGCTAAAATAAATTTCGACATCGTATCCATCATCCTACTTTTGTTTTTTGATTTTTACGGTTCCGGTAGCTTTTTGGCCTTTAACGATAATCTTATACACATCGGATTCACTTACTGTTACGGTAAATCGGCTGCTTTTCACATCACTGCCGGTGTAGGGATTGCTGCCTTTTTTTCCAATAATATTAAGCGATATTTTCCCTTTTTCGTTTTCGACATCGATTAGGATACTGTCTCCCCCGTTAAGAGTAATTTTGCAATCATTTTTGTCATTATAGCTATTTAAGGTAATTACAATTTCTCCTTTTGCTTCATTTTCCTTTATAACAATCGTTCCTAAAGAAAACTCGCAACCTGTAAGAAACAAATAAAACAAACTGATAATTAAAGCATAAATTGCTTTTGTCATCTGAAACCGTTGTTCTGCTTTTTTTACTTTGATAAAAAGCATGATAATACCTCCTCAACGAATAAATCGCGTTCATTTATCCAGGGATTATGAGCTGAGTGTTCAAACCAAATCAAACCCTTTTTAGGTGCTTCCAACAAATGGAAATATTCTTCCGCCAATGAGATCGGAGCATTTAAATCGTGTCGTCCCAGGAAAAAGTATACCGGAACATCTAGTTTGGCATAATCGCTTCTAAGATCAATATCGTACAATTGAGGATAGACATGGTTAAAAGTATTGATGATGCCGCGGAAAAAGTTAATTTTATCCCTTAAGGAATATTCACTCGACATCAAATCCCTTATTGTATTGTACCCCGCATTGTAAACTTGGGGATTCTTAGCCATATGGGTATTAAGATAATTTAAATAAACTGCACTTTTCCAAGTGACATTTTTGCCATAATATGGGGGTTCACCATTCTTTTGGAGTCGTTCTACTATTTTTTGATCGTCATTTTGAAGGGCAAGCTCCATGGCTTTGGCATAATCAATTTTTTCCGTTTCCAAAAAGGCCACCATTTGACCGGTACCGATAAAGGCATGATAAGATTCCGGATGTTGGTCAAGCAAAAAGATACCCAATGCGCTTCCCCATGATTCGCCCATAAGATAGATTTTTTCTTGTTTAAAGCGCATTTTTAAATATTCTGTTAAAGCGTAACCGTCTTCTAAATAGGTATCAACAGTTATTTTTGAAGTTTTTAAAGTATTGTATGACTTACCTGAACCGGGTTGGTCCCAATTTACTACCACAAAATGCTTTTCCAACTCCGCCAATTCATGACGGACCGCAGCCATTTGTGTACCGCCCGGACCTCCTGCCAAAAACAAGAGCAGCGGATTGTTTGGATTCCACCCCCGAATGCTGACCCACTGCTTGCGTCCGTTTAACCGTAAGGCTTTTAATTCGGCGATTGCTCCTTCCACAAAATTGCCGTTTTCATCCTTGATTTGTGGGGTATGAGTCAAAAAACCGCTCACAACTATCACCCCCACATTTAATGTCAGCATTATAAAACCCAAAATCAAGGTTCTTTTTATACTTTTCAAAGCATTTAAACATGGTTTGTTACGAAGCCAAAGAATAAAACCTCTTCCACCTTGAAAAAGGATTCCCAACACTAAAAAAAGCAAAACTAACGTTAAAATAAGAAAAACGAATAAAAATAACATGATTAATCTCCCAATTATTTAAAACCTAGGGGTTAATAAGGCTTAATTTATTTTTGATATACGCATTCAATGACGGTTCCCCAAACCCGCAGGTCGAAGATGCGGCGGCTGATTAAGCGCAAGCTGTTTTGATAAAAGATGAGTTTCTTTTTTTTTTTAACCTTTTCGATTTCTTTCATTGGTTCCCGAAAAATAATCAGTCCCCCTTTTTTTAAGGCAATGACAAAGAAGTAATGCCCCTTTTCAACTTCTTGATGCGTCAACTCGAAAATTGCCATATGGCAATAAATCACGTCGAACGGTTTTTGGTCTTCAATTTCCGAAAAGGTTTGGGCATAAATGACATTTGAATTTTTCTTAAGCGTTTTTTCGACAAGCCTTTAACCACCTGTTTGATTGTTCAAAACAAGTTAAATTGACAGCGGGAAGATATTCTAAAACGCTTGTGCCATTCCTCCCATTTTTTCGCCAAAAACCAAAACGTTCATTTCGCCTTCTTCTCTTAGCAGCTTTTCCCCAACCGTTTTGTAAAGTTGCTTTTTATAAAAGCGGTATTAATCCTTGCTTTCATTACTTGAAATACAGTTGGTTTTTTTATCTTCATCCTCCATTATGCATTAAAAATAAAAAGCCTTATTTTCAACCCACTACTATCATAGTTCATGAATCTTTCATAAGGCTGAACAAAATCTTAAATTTACCTTAAATTTTCGGAATCGTTATCAAAAACGAGGTTCCGCTTGTTGTTGATTCCAAAATTAGGTCCCCGCCATGTGCTTGGGCAATTTTTTTAGCAATCGATAAGCCTAGACCGCTTCCGGAATTGCTATTTCCTTCTGCTGCATTTCGGTGGACGAAAGGTTTAAAAAGATCGTGAACCAAATTCCCAGGAATGCCCACTCCGTTATCAGAAATCTTGATTTTAACCTTTTCTTCTTCAAAAAACAGCTTAAGCGAAAACAAAGTTCCTTTCGGATTATAGCGAATCGCATTATCGATTAAATTATTGATAATCCGCTTAAATTGTCCTTCATTTAACATGACGTAAACTTCCGCGTCCGGAATATCGAATTCGTAGGAAAATTCCGCACTTTCGAGTTGGGGAATGATTTCGCCAATTATTATACGCAAAGTCTCGCAAAGCTCGGTTTTTTGCATTTTAAGGGCAAAATCGGGGCTTTCAATTTGCGACAGTTCAAACAGTTCTCTCAACATGAAGCTGGCACGCCGGCTGTTTTGATAAATGGCATGGAGTTCCGGCATGTCGAATTTTTCCTTTAACACTTCTGCATACCCCCCAATACTGGCTAAGGGATTCTTTAAATCATGAGAAATGTCCAAAATCAGGCGGCGCCGGTTTTCTTCGGATTGTTTTCGCAAAGTGATTTCCTCTTCAATACGGCTGGCCATATCGTTGAAAGTATCTTGCAATTCTTTAAATTCGTTTTTAAGTTGCAAATCTACCCGCGCGGAATAATCGCCTTCTCTCAAAAGCGTAGTTCCTTGGATTAGTTTCTTAAGCGGGACAGTTATTTGGGATGAGATTAACCGAGCGTAAAAATAACTGATAAAGGCCAGAAGGAGGAGGTAAAAAACCCCCACACCCAATAAAACGCTTAGCGAACGGTTATATTCACTTCGGTGAGCTTCCTCATTGTAAACCAAAGCAAAATCAAAACGTAGGGAGGTAGGAAAGGTAATGATTAACCAAAACTCGCCCGTCGGTTCATACTCGATATCATAATGATAAGGTTTGTTTTTGATGCCGGTTAAAAGCGCTGTAAATTCCTGAACTGACAACTGGCTTTTTCGGATGGTATCAATCCCAACCGAATAAACAACCGTATAATTTTTATCGATTATTTGCACCCCACCGCCGTTGGCCACAATTTCTGAAGCATCGATATCATGATAATCAGCTTGAATGACGGAACGGGCGGAATAACGGTTTTTGGCTAAACTCCCGGCAATCCAGTTACTGGCGACGGATAAAAGGACAAAAGCCAAAACCATAGAAATTATTGTCAAAGCAAATGTAATCCAAAAATAACCCAAAAAGGTATTTGACAATCTTTTTCTCATGTTTACTTTCCTGTATAATGAATTTTATAACCAATCCCTCGAATGGTTTTTAAATATTCGGGGTTTTGCGGATCGTCCTCAATTCGACTGCGCAACCGGCTGATATGGACCATAATAGTATTGTCGTCGAACATATAATCATCCTGCCAAATAGCATAATACAATTGCTTTTTGGTGTAAACCCGTTCGGGGTTTTCCATAAAGTGCAAAAGTAATTTATACTCTTTGGCTCCCATCTCCAAAGGTTTATCGTCTTTATACACGGTGCAAGTCGCTTTATCGATTGAAAGATGTCCATATTTGATTAAGTTTTGATTTTTAGCAGTGCGTTCTTGATATTGATTGGCTCTTCTAAGGAGGGCTCTAACGCGCGCCAAAAGTTCCGCTACCGAAAATGGTTTGGCTAGATAATCATCTGCACCAAGGCTTAATCCTAATACTTTATCCATTTCATCGGTTCTCGAAGTTAAAAAGATTACGGGAACCGTGGAAAATTCGCGCAAAGTACGCACCAAATTAAACCCATCCATCACCGGCATCATCACATCGATAATCGCTAACTGGACGTCTTCTTTTTTTAACAGTTCAAGCGCTTCTTTTCCGTGGGCAGCCAAAACAACCCGATAACCGTTTTCCTCAAGCGCCATTTGCAAAAGGTTTCGAATATCCCTTTCGTCATCGACAACAAGAATGTTCATAAATTACTACCTTCCTATAACAACTATTTCCGTAAATTTTTTTCAATAGCATTTTACTAAACATTGATAAGCATTACAAGAATTTTTATAATATTTTGTAAAGGTTTGGCGAAAATTAGAAAGGCTGTAACCCTAAGGTAAGCCCCTTAAAGGTTACAGCCGGTAATTACCTAATCATGCCTACATCGTCTGGTAAGAGCTATGATTGCGCCAATCCAGCCCACAATAAACATTATACTAAATATTACTGCAAGCACAATGCCGACGGTTGTACCTAAGCCAAAGATCAACACAATTGATAGGCCTATCGAAGCTGCAAGAATCAAAATTGCCGAAAGTAATAATAATCTTATTGCAATCCCCCCTTTCTATCATTATTACTATATTCTTTCTAAATTGAGTAGCCGATTAGATTTGCACAGGTTTTATAAACTTTTTTCCTTTCCAACAAAAAAGCGGTCTTTTCCCCCAAGAACCGCTTAAATCTTATTTAATCCTGTAAACTTAAATTTTTATTATTTCTTCCAATTGATATGTTTCATGGTTTTGTAAACACATCCGGTAAATTCAACCGTTCCCACACCAAAAATGGTGGTTTATTATTTATTGTTAAAGGATTGATACCAATAGGACGGTATATGAAAAAATCCTTTGGCCATTCCTTAAATAGAACCTACGGTTGCCCCATAAGCAAATAATTCATATCATCGTCGGATGGCATCAGGTCAAGTTTGTCGACATATTCCCTCGTGCAAAAAAAAAGCGATATTTTTGAATGATTTCTTCCGTCCGATCACTATGGTAAATATACTGATGCAACGGATAATTTCCCATCTCTTTCAAGAAAGGAATCAATTCGTCGCTTTTGATCCACTCTACCGCTTTTCCCATTATGCAATCTGCTGCCCGGCCATACCAAGCGCCTTTGACTTTATTCAACATTTTTGCTTCGTTGTATGGGGGCATTTTTACCTCATATGGTTCACGCAAAGCCTTAATTGCTGACAATACGGATGGTTCCAAGTATGGATAATTGTTCGTTATTTTGGCATTAAGCACTTTTTCAAACAAAACGTCCGCTAATTGTTCCACTTTCACCGTTAGCGGGAATGTTGTGGTGTAACCGCCACTGTCGGTGGCTGAATAAGTAACCATATACGGTACGACAACATCTAAATTGACAAAAAAATTGTCAAAGTAAAAATCGGTAATGGAACCGTCTTCCACATCCGTTACTGTTACCAAATCGGGTCAATTTGGTTCAATCGAGCCCACGATAACAATCACCGGATTTTCTTGGGGAACAATTACCGATTTATTGACCGGTGTAGCATTAAAGCAACTGCTTAAAAGCAATAAACCCCAACAAAAATCAACAAAAAACTTTTCTTTTCATATCCCTCATACTCTTTTTTTTTCAAACGCTTATGGGTATTACTTTCCTCTTGCAAAAAGGAAAACATAAAACCCCCTAATTTCTTGGAGAGTTCATATCGCCAGAGGAGGTTCAAATTTTTAGTAATCAATATAAACTATATTTGAAATAAAGCGTTATCCGATTTAATTATACTATAGATAATTTATCCTCACAAGCAACTTCATTAAATTTAGAATTGGTTTAGCGGAAGTTTGTTATAAAAAAAGGGTAGCAGAAGCTACGCCTTTTTGAAATTGGGGATTTACTTTTTCTTGTTTCGCCAAATTTCTTTGAGGATTTCGTTCTCTTGGCGGATTTGTTCTCTTACGGCTAGGGAATCGGTTTTCAATTGGTCGCGAACGTTTTGGATTTCCCTTTTTAAATCATCCATAAATTCCTTAATTCGTTCACGGAACAATTCCATGATTAATTCTTCTAACTCTTCCAATTTAACGTTAATTTTTTCAAAACGCTTCCGATAATCATCGTGGATTTCGCGATAAACCTCGTTTATTATTCTATCTAAGCGATCCTGCCAATTTCCCGGGAAGCCTTCGCCTAATCGGTCCTTAAGGTTTTTTTCCAACAAGGCTTTTAACTCGTTGATTTGTTTGGTTAATTCTTGGCGCTGTAAGGTGATTTCTTTTATGCGTTCAAAAATATCTTCCAATTCTTGGGCAGTAATGTCAAATGGCCGGCGTTTTCTGATTTCTTCCGTTAATTCTTTAAGTTCTTTGTTCAATTCTTCCAAAAGTTTTTTGAGTTCTTCTAACTGCGTTTTAATTTCGGTGTTTTCCTCGCCATCTTCTTCGGTCACATCAGGAACGATTGCTTCCAACAAGGCATTATAGTATTCTTGGTACAAATCTTTTATGTCTTGAACGGTTCCAGAGGATTGGGCCAAGATTTCTTCAAAGACTTCATCGGAGGCTGCTTGGATTTGAGTGTTGATGAATTCTTTGATTTTCAACATGTACTCGTTTTTGATATGGTCTTTTAACCTGAGATATTCTTGTCGGATTTCTTCCGAGAAAAATTCTTTGATTTCATTTCGGTCTTCTTGAATGATGCGCAATAAATCCCGTACACTCATTTTTGCGGCTTCTTCAAAAGTAAGGCTTGAATCGATAGCTAGCACGCAAGTGATTAGTTTTACTTTACCGACGGAGATATTATATTCTTCCGCTTTTGCTTTGATGTCTTCGGTTGCAGAAAAACTGGCTTTCAACACTTGGACTCTGATTTTTCTTTGATTTATAAAGTCTTGCACCTTTTGTGAAACTTTTCTCTCCAAAGCTTCCGATTCGTCATTTGCCGAAGTAACGGTGGAAATAAGAATAGCGTTTTCAACATCAAAGTTTAAGTAGCCAAAATCAAGGGCAAGTTGCAAAATAGCTTCGATTACCTCGTCAACTGTTTTTCCTTCAAAATTGGTTTCAATCAATAACCTTATTGCATCATTGTTTAAACCGTTGACTTGTACGACCATGCCGGTATCACCGGTAATTATTTCAATCGAAGGGTTGATATCGATGGTGATGTAAGCATTTTTAACATTATTCAAATCATAATCAGGGGCGGAATTTTTGTTGCAACCAACAAGCATAAACCCCAAGGTCAAGACCAATACAAACATAATGGTATTTTTGGTTAATTTCATATTGTTTTCCTCCTTTTTTTAGTTTAAGTATTTATCAAAACTTTTCACTAGATTTAACAAGGGAAAAAGCCTTTTTTGTTAGTGCATAAGCGAATTACAAATCGCTTTCTTCTAAAAAGTCGCGATAGACTTGTTCAAAGTTGAGAACAAATTCGTTTTGTCGAAAATCTTCGGATACCAGGGCGATTTTTTCCAAATACTCTTTATATAAAAAACTGATTTTTTCGCTTGCTCCCCGATAATTGTTGTTGATCAACACATGAATCCGATTGATTAACTTCAAGACGTCTTTTTCTGCTTTCGTGTATTTATTCGGTAAATCAATTAACCAAAAAGCATCATCGAGCACTAAGTTAAAATCGTCAATGCCGTTTTTGGCGTTTTCATGTACTTTGGCTCTGTAGGAAGCGATTTTGATTTCAAGGTTATCATTAACCATTTCGTCATAGAAAACAAAATACTCTTCATAATAAGACTCAATTGACTCAAGCAAATCCCAAAGATTGCTTACCTCGGTCGGGTTGTAATAAAATTCTGGAAAAAACCTATCGACCAAGCGAAAAAATTGTTCCGGTTTTTTAAGGGAGGACAAAATTGTTTTTAAAGTTTCCAAATGGTTTTCGACGATGGCTCTTTTCCCTTCCAAAACCTTTTGGTTGCGTTCATATTCGTTCTTCAGTTGTTTTAGGTTTTTTCGATATTGTTCCTTAAACTTTTCTACTTTGGTTTGGGCATTTTCCTTTAGGATTGCCATTAAGGCTTTATGGTCCATCGTCAAGGCTTCTTCAATTGTAAGGTTTGAGTCAGCTCCCATGACTTGATTGATTAAAACCATCTTGCCTAGGGAAATTCCTAATTCTGCAGCTTTTTCTTTCCATTCGTCATGGCTTCTGACAATTCCCGGCCGATGTTTCTCAACCGTTTCTTTGATGCGACTGGCAATTTTTGTTTCAAGCAAATCGTTTTTGTTGATGGCAGAAACCGTCAGCTTGCTGTCTTCCGTTTGCAAGTATCCTTGTTTTTCGGCTTCATTAAGAAGAATTAATAAAGCCTCTTCAATTTTTTTATCGATTAAATCAATGTTTTCCAATAGGAAAAAGCCATCGACATTTAAAGAGCTGACATCCGTCACTTTATCTTTATTGTTTATCTCTAGTTCAACCATGGGGTTTATTTCAATAATGACATAGGAGTTGGATACGCTTTGAAGGTTTAAAAAGGTTAATAATGAAAGTATTAACCCTATCGAAAGCATCAAAGAGTAGACTAAGCTCCTTTTAATGGATAGCTTTGGACGCATTTTTCGGTATCCAATGCTTTGGTAAATTTGGTCCTTTAGGTCAGGAACAAAGGTTTTGCTTTCCTTTACCAGTTGTTTTTTAAGATTTCTCATTTTCTTTATGCAACTCCCTTCGTAATTTTTCCAAGGCATGGTGCAATTTCCAGGTTACCCCACTAGTCGACAGATTGAACAACTTAGCAACTTCCCTTCTTTTATACTTTTCGACCACACATAACATGACAATATTAAATTCATCTTCCTCCAGGATGCGCGAAGCCAAATCAATCAGCGGGGTATCAAGATTGGCATTGTTTTCGGGGATATCTTTGATATTCTCCACAAAACTAACCTTTTCTTTGGCTTTTTTTTGATAAAAGTTTAGCGCCAGGTTTTTGGCGATGGAACAAATCCACGCTTTAGGCGAATCCGTAAATTGGTGGATTTTTTCATAGACTTTCATATAAACTTGTTGCAGGACATCTTCTGCGTCTGTTTTATTTTTTAAAACCGAATAGATAACGTAAAAAACCAATCGATGCGTTTCTTCATATATGATGTCAAATTGGGAATCATCGCCGTTTTTTAGAGCTATCATACTATTCTCAAGTCGCTTTTTGTTGAACACTTGCGTCCTCCTCAGTATGTCAATGATAACTCTTTTCATATATTAGACAAAAAAGAGTTATCATTTTGTTAGTATTTTTATAATTTTTTTCACAAGATTTTTCACTTAAATTATACCATTTCTTTTTGCCTTTTTTGTTTTATTCACTTTTCTTTCCCCAAGAAAATAGACTTGGAAACAACTCCCAAGTCCAATAATTCACTCTTTCTTATTGCATGACCAATTTTGTTGGTTTTATAGTTTCTGAGCATCTTCAAGCAAAACCGCACTTAGAGCGATTCTTTCTTCATTCAAGGCATAATACAACCTTACATTGATGCCTTCATGCGTTGATCCCAAATAACCCACCGCACTTATGGTAATCGTTCCTGTAGGCAATTTTTCGGTATAATTAATTTTAAGTTCATAGTTTTTGGTGTATTCTGGTTACCACGCTTGATTGAATCTTGCCATTTTCGTTCTCTCCTCCAATATCGATTGTTTCATTCGCATTGGATACACCTCAAAGCATTCCCAAACCGAAGAAATAAACTAGTCCAAAATAAATCATTCTTTTAACCATTCCTATTCCTCCCGAAAAAAAACTTTAAATTCTTCTAAAATGGTGGTTTGAGGGAAAGCTTTATCGAAAATACGGTAAACCCTATATTGCCTGTCTTTATCATTCACCACATATTCATCAGCCTTCAAGTAGTAAATGCGTTTTTAGTCCCCCAAAAGACCATTTTTTTCAATCTTGGAACTGGTTTTGGCAAAACTTAAGGGTGTTGAGGTCAAAAACTAAACACCCCCCTTTCTTAAGCGCTTTAAAGGCAATTCCTAATAACTTTTTTCTTTCATCTTCTCCAAGAAAGGCAAAATCGCAATAAATAGGCAAAATCAAGTCAAATTTGCTCCAATAATCGCTATTTAAGAAATCCATGCCAAAATAGGCATTATGGGGATTTTGTCCTTTTGCATCACAATCAAGCAAGAGGAAAAATCAATTCTAATCCCAAAATACCTTTTTGGTTCTTAAATTGACATTGCCCCATTTCCGCACCCTAAATCAAGTTCTATGGAAAAGTTGTTCATGGTAAAGTTTGGCAAATCTATTCTCCTGACTTGTTTACCACCAAATGATTCCGCGTATCCTCATCCCCTTCAGGGTTCAAATGCGCTTTCAACAAACTTTTGGAAATTTGTTCGTCATTCCCAAAGGGATGGGTGCTTAGTACAAAAAGTCTTGCTTTTTTTAATCGGTCAATAGATGTTGCGCTTTTCCTTCTAAAACTCACCCTTTCTGTTTTTATATAGTATAAAATCCCCTATATAAATTTTATCACAACAAAAATTAAAGTAAAAAAAGCGCAGAATGTGTACTGCGCTTAATTTGACGTTGGAACTTGCTTCTTGGAAGGAAACTCATTTTTTTCATAATCGATAAGGTTACATTTAAAGTTTAAAGAGAAAAGGCACAAACGCCAAAAAGAAGGCATTTTAAAGTTAGGTTGATGGGCTTAATTTTCTTTTGGGATGAAAATATCTAGTCTAGGCGCATTGGCATGTTTTAAGTTAAAGCCTAAGGCTTCCGCCATAGCCACGCCGAAACTTGTCACCATGGTTTCTTCATCGTAATCGCCCAGTTTCTTAACGCGATAACCCCAAATGATCCCATAGATTTCCCTTGAGGTTTCATGATAAGTATCATGTTGTCCCCTCACCGCATACATTCCCGAAGGATTGGATTGACCATGAAAATGATATCGTTCGCTCGGAACAATCATTAGATCAACATTGGCCCCCCGCCAATACCCTTTTCGAATTACTTCGTTTCGGGTAAAGACATATCCGATATATTCTTCTTTTAACAATTCTTCTTTAATGGCTTGCAATTCTTTTTCGGTTAAACTCTTTTTAAAGGTTAATTGCATTTGAAGACCAGCACTGACACCCACAACGGTTGTTTTGGAGGATGGAGAGGAGTTTTGAGGAACATATTCAAATACAAAACTGCTGTCAATTGCTTTCAATTTGTCACGTAGAGCCGGCCACTTTGAACGGGAGTACTTGCTGGTGAGACCGCCAAGCAGAGTTTCCGCTCCAAAAGGCGTCATGCCGTGGTCGGTTGTCAAAAAGAAAGTGGTTTTTTCGTAAATTCCTCTTTCTTTATAGGCATCAATCAATTCCTTAATTTTGCCATCGATGATTTCCAAAGCATTGATGACGTTTTCTATCCGCGCTTGTTCACTTGAAGCGGTACCGTAATTGTAAGCCGATTGATTATGGCCTAGGGCATCCAAATCGTCGCAATAAATCGTTAAGAAACGCGGAACATTGGCAACGGTAATATTAGTGCTTCCGCTTGTTATTTGCCCACCTTTAACAATTTTAATCGCTTGGTCAAAGCGCGCAATCGCATCCGCAACAACTCCGGTTTTTTCCGTTACATAGAGTTTGTTTAAATCGGTTTTGGACAAGACGCTCTCGCCTGGAAAATGACGTACCGAAACGACCGGGATTTTTTTCTCAACCACAACATCGTAAAGCGTCTCGGCTGCATTTTCCCTAGCTTGTTGGACTACTTTGTTTGTTGATTTATCATAATAACGGTAAACATTATGCGTTTGGGAAGAACTGGCACCCGAAATAATCATGGCTTGAACCGGGTTGGTAATCGAAGGAAACAGCGTATTTAAATTATTGAACAACACGCCTTCACTTTTTAAACTCCGCAAAGTCTGTGTTTTCCCTTTTTCAACCGCAAAATCATAATAATACCGCGCAAAGCCGTCTAAATTGATATAAACGACATAGTTATCGGTTTCCGTAAACAAGTGGGTTGGGTCTGGGTCTGGTACAACAATCGGGTCATCTTCTCCGTCATCGGGATTAGAGGGAATATAGGGTTCATCGTCTACGCATCCCGTTATAAAGATTCCCATCATCAAAGTGATAATCAATAATAATTTTTTCATAGTTTCCTCCCTAAGGAGGGTTAAAGATTGCCTAAAAATTAGATAATCTTTAACCCGTTTTTATTATTTTACTCTTTTTTGGTAAAGTTGTGCATAATTAAACGACCGACGGTGTTATAACCTTGCGTTAAGTAATCTTTCGGATAAGCATTGGAAATTGGTACTTCGATGTCTACATTATTGGAGATTTCCGGAACTTCCGGTGCAAGTCCCATCAATTTGAGAGGATGTTCGCTTGCTAATTTTTCTTGGTAGATTTCCGTCATGCCTGCGAGCGGAATATAACGCATTAAAGTTGAACCAGCTTCTGGAATGGTATATTCAAGGCTTCTCATTGCTCCCCATTTAACGCGTTCGCCATCTACGTAGTTGGCATAAATTAAAGCAGTGCTGATAGGGGTAACAACTTCGTCATACATTTTCAAGTAATTCGCGTTATTGGCATTATACATATCGATGGCTTTGCCTCCGCTTGCATAACCTACGATTTCGTCGTTTTCATTATAGTAAACAATACGAGCATATAAGGCATTGACAGTTTCGCGACCGCCAAAGATTTGCATCTTTGTTTTATCCAATACGCCGTCGACATACAAATCTTCTTCGCGGTTTAAGACATTGAGGTCATATTTGTAATAACTTACCCCCTCCATATCCGCAACCGGGATTTTCATGTCAAGGTCAAATTTTTGAATTTGGAAACCGCGATCAACGATTGAGGAGTTAACGCCGGTAAAACTTGATCCACCGCTCTTAATCGGTGCTGCACCTAATCCTTCGGCGTTGCCGGCACTTGTTGCATTAACCAAGCATGGTTGAGGGCGAATTGGGAATACCAAAACATTTTCGGCTAAACCATAGACATCCCGGAATTTGGCAATGCTTAAATTTTCTGGTTTGTCGCCAAAAATATTTGCTTGAACATTTTCGGCTTCAATAATTGCCCGGCCTTGTGTTCCGTCAACAATTTCGACATTTCCGCTGGTTTGCGACCATGGGAAGGAAGAAACTAGCCAAATAACTGCCGAACTTAGCGGTTGAATAATGTAATCTTGATAAATAAATGCACTGCTTCCCATGCCGAGAGGTTGTTCGAATAAGCCTTTGGATTCCAACTTAGTTTGTAGAGCTAAATTAGAGAAGACTAGCCGATGGTTTTTAAGATTGTATGGGGCATTAGTGTTATTAAATACTTCAACATAAGTATATAAGCCCATATCAACCGAAACTTCGGTTATCATTAAATCCGGTGCCCCTTCAATCACTTCCGTTGGAAGATAGCTTGGAATTTGCGTCATATCCAATCCCTTAACGATTTCTTTCGGAATTGAAGAACCTAAAGAAGCATTGGCAACAATTTCAATGGTAAATTCTGTTTCACCAAATTCGGTGGACACTTCAAAAGTGTGAGTTCCTAGGCCAAGTTCTGCTTCGCTTAAGTAGGTGCCAAAAATAGTTAATACGCCTTCGACATATTCGTAATCTATGAATTCTTCCAATTCGGCATTATTTAATTTTACGGTTATCGTAGTTTCATCAGCGGTTTTGATGTCAAGTTCGGCTGTTACATTGGCATCAATGGCTTTTGGTACCCAATGATACAAGGTTCTGTTTAAAACCGGTGTTAAGTCAGGTTCTTCCCATTTAGCGTATAAAACCAAATTTTTATCAACAGCAGTATCAAAGGTAAACGGTTCGTTTCCCGCTACATCGGTAAACCAACCAATGAAGATAAACCCTTCACGGGTAGGGTCGGTAGGTTGCGTTACAGTGCTACCTTTTTCAATTTGAACAGTTTCAGCGGTAGGTGCGCCATCATAGTTCAAATTATAATAAACTCTAACTTTGGTTGATGTAGGATCGCATCCTACGAGAACAAAAAAAGATACAAGTAATAATAATCCCAAAAATTTCTTCATAATTCTTTCCTTTCTACTTAATTTTTTTATTAATCAAACATAGTCTACATCATATAGATCTAGTTTAATTACCACAGTTTTTGTCATCAAATCATGTAACGAACGGGAATCTTCGCGAAAAAAAGCGCTGAAAAAGGAGACAATTAGGGGAATAATCAGTGCGGTCTCGACAATTCCTCTCGCCAGAAACTCCCGAAAAATCAACCTTGTGGGGGAGATTTCCTCCAAAGTTTCCAAATCCACAACCCCTATCCCCGTAACCAGTTTCCCCACTGATTGCCCGTTACCGATGATGGCCGGAGTTAAAGAAAAATATAAAGTCTGAACAAAAATAAAGGTTAAAAATAATTTTAAATACAGTTGACCAATTAAGTCCGCAAATTGTTTTAATTTTTCGGCACTGGTAAAATCGCCGTTATTTAAACCAAGACTTGCGATAAATTCGTCAACTTCTCTAAATAAGCGCTTGGTACACAAATACCATATTACAATGATTAATACTAAATCAATCAGGTAGGCAATCATTCGACGAATAAAATTAGCGGATTCAAACGTTAGTTTTTCGATTAAATCATCCTTGGTAAAATCGATGATCTCTCCGTCAATGTTGCGAATTTCAGGTTCAACTTTGCTCATATTGCTTACCTATCCAAAATAATCGGTTTTTAATCCATACCCGCCCTTATTTAAATCAAAGGCATAATAGAATTCCGCTGAGGTTTTAACATACTCATGGTTTTCATTAACAAAAATATCGTAATCTTTAAAGAAAGGCGAATAGATGTTTAAGTGAAGATAGTTATTGACAAAATCGAACCCGAAAGTTCTTAAAAAGCTAGCTCCAAACAAACTTTCTTCTTCTTGGAAGTTGGTTAGGATTTGGAGTATTCTTCGGTCATTTATCCCGTCGCCATTGTCGTCGATTTCATCGATTAAATAACTCGAACCATTGATATGGCCGCTGATGACAAATTGGATATTGGGGTATTTCTTAACCAATTCATTGTAAACAGTATTGCCGGTTACGGATCGTTTTCCTTTATTGCCCATATACTCATGGGTAGCAAGAACCACCGTTTTGTCCGGATATTGTTCCAGTATCCCTTTGGCCCAAGCAATGTCTTTACTTGATACATGAACAAAACGTGATGACGAACCCCAACCTAAATAAAGGAATAAGAATTCATGTCCGTTAACCGTGATTAAATCATAATGGCTGCGATTGTTTTCAAAAGAACCCCCATAATAAGGCAAATCCTTAAAGAGACTTTCGCCAACGTATTTATGAAAATATTCATATGTCAAAGCATCATCCAGGGCGTTTGCTCCGTCATTTTGATAAGAGGATACTCCGCCGACATCGTGATTACCGCTAGAAACTCCCAAAGGAATATTTTCCGCTAAAAGTGGTTCTATGACAAAGTCAATAAAATTTTCCCATTCGCCTTCAATTCCCCAAGTTTGTTGTTGAACCATATCTCCGGTATAAGCAAGGTAGGCTAAATTGTTGTTTTGATATTCGGCAATAATATATTGAACCACATTTTCCAAGCATTGCTTGGCTCTTCTGTACATAAAGGACTCGGGAGCGGAAGCGGTCAACAAGCGCACAATGTATTGAATGTCGGTCCAATGAAATATTTGGTGAGTGGTTAGAATTTTGGAATAATCCGTAAAGGCGGAGGAAATCCGGAAATAGATTTTGTTTTCTTTCTCATAGTCCGATAATCCTTGGTAATCAAAACCAAGCTGAATGGTTTCGTCTCCTATGGCAAACTTGGTTGAGACCGTTTCCCAAGTGTCTTTGGCAAAATTATAAATTTGCATAAAAGCCGTTCGACCTTGGGGAACTATGCCTGTCCAAGAAAAGAAAGTTTTAGAATCTTTTTCAACAACAAAAGTTATTACCGGGTATTCGCAATAAGGAATCAATAAATAAGCTTCGTCCAGGGAACCGGTGAGTTCATGCAACTCGTTTGTTTTTACACCTATTTGGTCAATACCTCCATAAAGACCGTCAGTAACACCAATTTGATAAATGTCATAATTTATTTCGGTGGGGTTTACCGTAACCAAATCAAGAGTAAAGTCAATCAATTGGGTTTTTTGATAACCGTGTTTGTTAGTCGCTTGGATTTCCAATACATGATTACCGCTTGCCCAAGCATTTTTGCTGAACAAGAGGTTGTTCGGAATTAAGACCCCGTCCATTTTAATGGTTAACGAAGTAACCGAATCATCTTTGGCAATTTCCAGCCTTTTGGTTTCGGAAATAATTTCGCCTTCTTCAAGATTGCATTCAACATTAACCAGACTTTCATTGGCAAAGGTAACGGCCTTGTTTTGGTATTTTACTTCAAAACTTTCTTTTAAACTATTTTCTTCAAGCAGCGCACCATAACCATCCAATAAATCTTTGTTAACCGAAAAAGTCAATACATGCGACAAGCGGTAATTAAAGCGCATATCGGGGTTTTGGTCATTTTCGCCAAAATTGAGGTTTTCATTGTAATACTCATCTTTGCCAAATTCATTGGACCAGATTTCCTCGTTGTTTATTTTGAGAAAAATATTGCGTAAGGTGAAAGTATTGTAATTATCGCTTGTTTTTTTCCCGCTTTTAAATTCAATGGAAAGTAAACCGTCTACAATGTTTAAGCCTAAAATTTTTACTTTATTTTGAACAAAACTGCCGAATTTTTCAGTTGAAGCCTGTAGAGGAAGAATTTTATTTTGGTTAAGGATAATCAGATTGTTGTAATCATTGTCCAAATAAAGGCTTTCATAACACAGTTCGATTTCGCCTAAAACCGTTTGATAAAGGATTACTTCCTGATTGTCGACTTCGATTTTGTCTAGTTTTTTATTGGTTGCCAGTCCCATTTGACCATTGGCATATAGAACGGTGACAGTAGTCGGCTTAACAAAGATTAAGGCAAGAATCACACCGATTACTACCACGGAAAGGAAACCGGCAATTATCAAACGTTTGTTCTTCATGCTTTCTCCCACATATTACTTCGCAGGTTTGGTTAAATTGATTGCTTTGATAGCATTTGGACTAGCAGAGCTTAGGCGTCCTTCGCTTTCCACTTCATCAGCACGCCAATTGATAAATTCCAAGCCTAAAGCCGGGTCTGTGGTCAACTTGATGGTCTTTTGAATAAAGCGGTAATTGGTATCTTCTTCTTCCGACAAACGCAACATTGCCAATTGGTCCGGTTCTAAATATTGTTTAAATCGGCTTAGTTCGCGAAGAGGCAATTGCCATTGCATAATTCTTTCGCCTTCAAGCGGCGGTCGGAATTGCAACCCCATGGTATTAGGCCATCCCGATACGCCTGGATTTCCGGTTGCTTTAAAATCAATATACGTTTGTCCCGGAATCATACCCGAAGCATTGATTCGGCCACAGAAATTGACTCGGACAATCGGATTAAAATATTGCCAGACGTTTTCGAAAAAATAACCATCGACAACAGTACCGTCTTGACGGATTTCCATGACGTTGAAACATTTTTTACCGTAAACATGATCAGGGTCGGCTTGTTTTTCAGCGGACAAATCTTTATACTTATTCAACAAATCGATTGTAGCAGTTCCATTTTGATCGTTAAATTTTTGGATTTCAATCGAACGAAGCAAGGAACTGTTTAAATGGGTATAAGGTGTTCCTGCACCAGGGGTAAAGATTGGGAATAATTCGCTGGTTCCGCTTTCCGGTCTGATTCCCACAACTCCCATATTTGTTAATTCATAAATGTTATTTTTTGATTTATCGATTTTCCAAAATTCTTTAAAATCATCGATAGTTTGCGAAATGGCCCCTTTTTGTTCCGCATTATCCTTATGGATTACAGCTGCGCTAAATGGTTTATTGTAAGCGTCTGTCCCCGTTCCTACGGTCCAATAATAAGGTTTTAACCAAATCAAGGCATAAGACAAGCTCGGAATGATGAAGTCTTCATCAATCAAACCCATAAACAGATATCCAGTTACCAAGGCTTTATTGCCTTTTTTGGAATCCTCGTTTTCCCAATTTTGCCCTTGGTATGGGTTGGACAGAACAACGCGATGGCCCTTCAAATTATAATCTTGATTGGTATTGTTGAATACTTTGATATACTCATAAGCCGACATCGTTTCATAATGAAAGTAATAGTAAGTATCCAAAACAACTTCGACAATCATTAATTCCGGCGCGCCTTCGACAACTTGAATATCAGTGGCATCGGGCAACAACTCAGTGGAAGGTAGTTCCATCTTAAAATCATAAAGCACAACTTTATCGTCGTCTTTATCTTTGTCGTCATCGTCGTCGCCATTGCCACAGGCGCATAATACCCCAAGGAGCATTAACATAACCAAAAATAAATTAAACTTTTTCATCCTATTTTCCTTCCTTCCGTTTTATCTCTGATCAATTGATGATATTTGGCAACATCAATCATCTTTCCGTTTTGAAGTCTTGATTCTTCCGCCGCATACGCCATGACATGCGATTCAATGGACATCGACAGAGTCGAATCAAAAGGTTTATTGTTTAAATACGTTTCCATGAAATTAATGATAAATCCGGTATCCGCTCCGCCATGACCGCCCGCCAAATTTTGCGGGGAAATAACCGTTTTTTCATTGGTTCCGAAATGGGTTATTTCGATTTCCTTGGTCGTTTCAATTCCCCTAATTTCCCCATATTCGCACATAATCTTGATGGAGCGATGAATTTTATCGGTAAAAGCACTCAAGTTAAAGGTAGCGTGAATACCGCCTTCGAACTCAATAATTGTTACTTGATGATCGGCGACATCGTTATCGCAAGCAAAAACGCACCGGCCGTAATGGCTCGTTTGGAGTTCTTTTTTCAAAGTTTCCTCGGTCGATGTATCAAAAACCACACTTCTGATTTTGCCGGAGGAATATATTTTTAAAGCTGAATATGGACAGTCTTTTTCGATGGAACAATCCGCACAACGGGGTGCCATTACATCGGGACGATAATTCTTTTGGTTAAAGAATGTCAAACTCCCCATGGATGCAATTCTTTTGCAGTGTTTATCACCCAATAAATATAAAAGAATATCCAAATCATGGCACGATTTCGCCACAATAAACGGTGCGGATATTTGGGTGTTGCGCCAATTGCCGCGAACATAGGAATGGGCAAAATGGTAATAACCGACATTTTCATTGTGTTGAATATCGATGACATTGCCCAAGACTTTCGAATCGATTATTTCCTTGATTTTTCGAAAGAACGGAGAATGTCTTAAGACATGGCACACCGCAATCAGCTGATTCGAATGCATTGCACCGAACTCGCCGATTTCCACGGTTTCTTCTACCGACATGGCAATCGGTTTTTCCAAAATAATGTCATACCCTTTTTGAATGGCATCCATTACCGGAACGTAATGCATGTCATCCAAAGTGGCAATGATAACAATATCCGATAAACGTGGTTGTTTAATAAACTCTTCATATCCGCCAAAGATCAAATGATTGGGAATTAGATACTTTTCTTGAAAATATTTTTGCCTTTCCGTGCGCGGTTCGGCAATCGCAACAACTTTAAATTTTCCGTGATAATTTGCTTCTAAAGCATTGATGTAAGCACCGGCTCTGGAACCCGCTC
>Ga0265294_10002352_pt1 | contig 24867 bp, 21 predicted proteins | sample MunlanPumphouse3_FD_192504 | JGI IMG/M metagenome (GOLD analysis project Ga0265294, IMG submission 192504) | Groundwater microbial communities from a municipal landfill in Southern Ontario, Canada - Pumphouse #3 | ecosystem: Environmental > Aquatic > Deep subsurface > Groundwater | place... | reverse complement strand
GGCGAAGAAGTTAGCTGAAGAAAAAAGATTAGAAGAAGAAAAGGCGAAGAAGTTAGCTGAAGAAAAAAAATTAGCTGAAGAAAAAGCAAAAGCGAAGAAATTAGCTGAAGAAAAAGCGAAAGCGAAGAAGTTAGCTGAAGAAAAATCGGAAGATTAAAATAATAATATGAAATATTATACTGGTATTGGATCTCGTAAAACACCAAAACAAATATTAGATTTAATGACAAGTATTGCGATAAAATTATCAACATTAAATTATATTCTTCGATCAGGTGGAGCTATAGGTGCAGATATTGCATTTGAAAATGGTGCAGATCCTACTAAATGTAAAATATATAAAGCTAATGATGCAACAATTGAAACTTTTCAAATAGCACAAAAATTTCATCCTGCTTGGGAAAAATGTAGTAATTATGTACAAAAATTACATGCTCGTAATGTATTTCAAATTTTAGGAGATGATCTTAAAACTCCTTCAAATTTTGTAATTTGTTGGACACCTGATGGTGCAATTAATCATATACAACGCAGCATTAAAACTGGAGGTACTGGACTCGCAATTTCAATTGCATATTCATATAATATTCCAGTTTTTAATTTACAAAGATTAGATCATAGAAATAAATTAATTAATTTTTGTCAAAAAAATTCAAATAAAAAATAGGATAATTATAATATGGAAATAGAAGACTTGACGACAGAAGATATTAAAGTACAATTAGTTAAAAGAATGTTTGAAAAACAGGATGAATTAAACATTCAAACAAATGGTTCTGATTGGAAAAGAAATTCTAATCTTAAATGGTATCGAGCAATTTGGACTGAATGTGCTGAATTAATAGATTATACCAATTGGAAATGGTGGAAAAAAGAAAATGAATCTATTCGAGACGCTCAAATGGAAGCTATTGATATTTGGCATTTTCTCATGTCTACATTATTAGTTTCACATAATTATGATTATAACAATATAATTAATCTTTTTGAAATGAGTGTTCCAAATTTTGAAACTGCAGAAAAACATTTAGATAAAATTAGAAATGAAACAGAAGAATTAGTTGAAACTACATTATTGCGTAATTATCATTTAAGTATATATCACTTTGTAGTGTTATGTAAATTATTAAACTTGAATTTAGAGGATGTATATAAATTATATATCGGCAAAAACGTTTTAAATAAATTTCGTCAAAATAACGGTTATAAACAAAAAACTTATAAGAAAATTTGGGATGGTGAAGAAGATAATGTCTATTTAATGAATAAAATAGATCAATTACAAATCACTGATAAGTTTGAAAATGAAGTATATGAACTTTTAGAAAAGAAATATACAACAATTTAAATATAAATTTAGTTAGAAACATATTCATAGTAATATGTTTCTAACTAAAATTTTTTTATTTATACAAGGAGTTAAAAACATGTCAACTGCAAATGAGATCATAACGCAAATGATAGCAGATGCTCCTGAAGAAATTGAAAACTTACAAAATGCTATCGATCAAATAGATGTTCAAATTAATGATCTTCAAAATAAAATGGAAGCATTAGATATTTCAATTGGAAATCCTATTGAAAGTAAATTAGAAAATTATTTAACTGAAATTAAATGTTCTCCTAATTCAGAATATTATATTCGAAAAACTGGTAATCAATATGGTAATATGTTAAATGTAGATGGGCAGATAACTGATTGGGAATTATATAGTTTATATAGTTTTCAACCTATGTATAATGTATGGTCAATTATTTTTCCAGCAACATCTAATACTTCTGCAGCTATAGGAATTGGTATTAAAACATTTAATACTTCTCCAGCTAATATTCATCGAAAAATTGGAATGGTAGTTCGAATCGTACAATCAACAGCATCTATGCAAGGTATTATTACTAATTTCACTTCTGATACTACAACAATTAATGTAACTAGTATAATTGGTTCTGGATTTTTTTCATCTTGGAATCTTGAATTTTTAAACAGTTCAACTACAAATCAATTTATTAATAATGATCTTAAAAAATTTATTATAGATCAAAATTTATCATCTGATATTGGCAATCCAATCATTATAAAATATAATGATATAACATATATACAAGGAACAACTACAGAATATATATCAGAAACTGGAGAAATAACTGTAAATGTTACTGATATGAATTCTCTTAATACTATGTTTCAATTAGATTATGAGATTGAAATGAAACTTGGCGATCTTATTATTAAGATTCCAACAGATCTCAATAATATAATAATTAATTCTGTAATTTATATAATATATAATATTGAAAATAGATTAGAAGGTAAAATAAGTTCATATAATTCAATAACAGGTGATTTAAAAATTAATATTATTAATATGATTGGGTCGGGTACTTATAATTCTTGGAATATTATAGTACCAAGATTTAATTCAATTACAGAAATGGAAATTTCATTAGGTTCTAAATCATTTGAATTATCATTTCATGAGTTAATTTTTTATATAATAGATCGACAGATAGTTTTAAAACATAATGAAACTAATTATATGTCAGGATCTATAGTATCATATAATACTAATACTAATAGATTAACAATAAATATAACTGAAATTGAAGGTTCTGGAACATATGATACTTGGGAAGTTAATTTATTTTCAACAATTAATGAAACATTATCATTTAGTACAGGAATTAAAACTTTAACTGTTGAACCTGGATTATTATATTATATAAATCAAAACATTCAATTAAAATATGATGATAATAATTATATTAATGGAATAATATCTAATATTAATCCTAGTACACAACAAATAATATTAGACATTTCAGAAAGTAATAATTCGAATACATATTCTAGTTTTTCAGTTAATATATTAACAAATTCAACATCTAGTTTAACTATTAATGAAGAATATAAAGAACTTATAATAGAACCAAATTTAATAAATGAATTTAATATTCCAATATTAATAAAATATGATGATGATAATTATATAGAGGGATTTGTTTATTCATATACTTCTAATAATTTTTATATAAATTCAGTTAATGTTATAGGTTCCGGTACATATAGTTCATGGGTAATAACAATGTTTTCAGATACATTATCTGAATTAGAATTAAGTACAACATCCCAAACTATACAAATTAAACGTGGTCCAATAATATACGAAGATATGTCTGTATTATTAAAAAATACAAATAATAGTATAATATGTGATGTATTATCATATGATGTAAATACTAATTTACTCACACTATCAGCACCTACAACTATTGAAACTACTACAAGTTTTAATAGTTGGTCTATTATTTTTCCTACTAGTTCATCACAGTCCGTAGAATTTGGAACAGGATCCAAAACATTCATATTAGATTCTTTAAACATCTTTCAAAAAGAAGGAATGTATGTTAAAATAATAAAAACTTCGGATCCTTTATCTTATATGTATGGAACATTAAATACATATGAAGATAATCAAATAACTGTAAATATAACAGAATCTACTGGAACAGGATTTAATTCCTCTTGGACTATAGAACTTTATAGTAATTCAGTTTCCGAAATATTTGTTGGTACTGGAAATAAAACACTATATATTGATAGTGAACTAATTGGAAGTGTTTCTTCTCCTATTATTGTTAAACACTCTGAAATAATTTATATACAAGGAACAATTTCTACATATGATAATGAAACAGGATTAACTACAATTAATATTACAGATGTTATAAATACTGAAACATCTTCTGAGTGGGATATAGAATTTTATTTTTCAAGTAGTGAATCTATCGAATTAGAAAGTGGAATTATAAATTTTCAACATTCAATAACACCTATTTATACTAGTGGATTTTTTATAGAATTAATTAATCAAGTAGATAAAAATATGATTGGACAAATAAGTAAATATGATCCAATAACAGGTACTCTTATTTTTAATCCTACTAGTATTACAGGATCCGATACTTGTGATTCATGGGATGTTAGATTATATACAAATAATATAACTATTTCATATAATCATCAAACAGGTATATATTATTTTACAATACCAAAAAATTTACCATTAATAGAAGGAAATTTATTAACTTTACAATACTCAGATTCAATTTCAATGTCTGGAATTATAAATTCATATAATGAAAATTCTGGATATATGGAAATAAATATAAATTCTATATCAACTACAGAATCTAAAAGTGTGTGGGATGCAACTTATATAACTTCATTAAATACACATTTAGATTTATCTATTGATAGAAAACTTATACCACTTCCTCAAATATATATTTTTCCTAAAAATCAAATCGTTATTGCAAAAGATTCATTTAATAAAATGCAAGGAATAATAACATCATATAATGCAATAACTAAAGAAATAACTGCCGATATTTCAGAATCTATAGGAACTGGAACTTATAATTTGTGGAATATTGCTATTGGTAAACTTGTAAAATATGTTTCACCTACAATATTCAAATGTGATGGAGATCAAACACAAATATTTAGGTCAGGTATATTAATTTCATATTTATTAGATAATAATGTAAGAGGATTTGCAACTATTGAATCTTCATATTATTTAAATAGTTATACATTTGTTACTATAACAACCCAAAGTATTTCTTTAAATTCTTATTTAACATCAGTATGGTTACAAACTAACATTTCAAATGATAATAATTTAACTGAATTTTATAATAATTGGAATTTTACCCATGATTATATTTGGAAAACTATGGATGAAACAGGAACATATGGTATTTATGAATTAAAATCAAATCTTGAAATTGGAAAAAATATTTTAGCATATAATAAAAATAAATTAGAAGATTCACTTAATGTATTTTCAAAATATACTGAGGATTAAAAATGCGAAATTGTGCTAGATTAACAGATATATTTTATGGAAAATGTATAAGTCATTCCCCAGTTCGAAATAAAGTAACTGGTATAATTATAAGTGGAAGTGCAAATGTAACAACAAATCAATTATGTACTGCTAGATTAACAGATGTTGTACTTAGTACTTGTAAACATATCGGTGTTATAGTAACTGCATCTTCATCTATAAGTATAAATAATTTGGGCATGGCAAGAATAGGTGATACTGTATATGGTCAACTTCGAGGAACAATAATAACTGGTAGTAGTAATATGCTAGGTACTTAATTGCTAAAGGAGTAAATGTCTTAATATGAAATTAGAATTATTAGATATTGACAATTATATAAAAATTCATAAATTAAAACAAGTTACAACAATTAAACTATATGAAAAAATTGAAAAAATTGATCCAAATAGCCTTTTTTCAGAACAAATTTTTGGTAAATTTGGTTCAGTAGAGCGGCGAAAAACATTTGCATATGTTGATCTTAAAATTAAAGTTATTCACCCCGAAATTTATAATATTTTTACCGGCATAAATTCAGATATTGCTAAACTAATTACAAATAAAGAAAAATATATTGTACGAAATGGTGAATTAATACAAAATAATATAAAAGGATCTGCAGGTGTTAATTATTTTATATCTATTTTTAATTCAATTGATTTTAAAAAATTAAAGCATGTAAATCCTAAAAATTTATCATTTATTTTAAAAAATAAAGAAAAGGTATTTATAGATAAATTTTTAATTATACCTGCTGGAATTCGAGATATATCTGTATCAAAAACAACTAAACAAACACTTGTAAACCTTTCTGAAATTTCAAATTTATATACAAATTTAATTCGTCATACTCATACTCTTGGTTCAAATCCTACATCAATTCCTGAAGATATTAAAATATTAATATGTGATCAAATTCAAAAAACCTTATTAGAAATAAATAGTTGGCTTAAAAGTAAATTAAGTGGAAAAACTGGATTAATTAGAGGTGGATTATTAAAGAAAGTTGTTGATTATTGTGGTCGATTAATTATTACAACAGATCATACTTTACCTTTAGGTACAGTAGGAATTGCATGGCATGTTATATTAAAATTATTTGAACCTTTTGCTATTAATATGATAATGAAAAAAGACATGACCATGTTATCAGCAATTCAATATTTTTTAAAATCTAATAATGAAATTAGTGTTGAAGATTTAAGAAAATTATTTACAACTATTAATAATAATCCAAATATAATTCCTAAAGAAATGTTAGATTATTTTATAAATATTGCAAAAGAAATTTCAAAAGATAAAGTTGTTATTTATAAAAGAGATCCAGTAAATAATCGTGAATCATGGATTGCAGCAAATATTAGAATAGATGGAAATGGAAACGATATAAAATTAAATCCTCTTGATCTTCCAAGATTAGATGCTGATCATGATGGAGATCAAGTAGCAGTAGTAGCATTATTTACAAAAGAGGCTCAAGAAGAAGCTAAATTAAAAATGTTACCAACCCAAACTAAATCAAATTGGTTTTCTGCCGTTTCCGCAAATAAAAATAATTATCAATTAACATTAGATGCGATGACTGCTATATATGCTGCAACAAAATAATTATTTCTAAAAGGATTTTTATTTATGGGACTTTTTGATGAAATAGATTGGACTAAAGCAGGTTCAGATATTTTTAGAAATCCGAGAGCAGATGTTGTTATAAATCCAAATAATAACGTTAATACTCCAGATATACCTAAATCAAAAAATGAAACTGATAATCCAAATAGTTGGAAGATTGATATTGAACATATGTCAAGTTTGCGATCTTGGCAAAGTGATATATTAAATACATTAAAAAGAAATCAGAATACTAAAGATACATATATTCTTTCTCGACCAGGTAGTGGTAAAACTAGTCCAGTAATTATACATTGGTTATGTAATATATTAAATATAAATGATAGTCAAATAAAACAAAAAGAAATTATTACACAACCAGAACAAAATCCACAAATATTATGGTTAGTTCCAATTAAAGCATTAAGTGGAAATATTGAATATGAAATGCAAGAAAGAATGACTTTAATTCTTCTTCAAATTATAGAAAGTATGTATTGTTTTGATAGTATTAATAAGCGTATTAAAATTTTTAGATATTATTTTTTCACTCAATTATTAGATAGTTTTAAAAGATATGATGATAAATTAGTTGACGAATTAATGAAATGTATTACATTTAACGATTCAACTCAAAAAGATATAACTATAGATTTTAAATACTTAGATTATTTTAAAAATATTATAGGACAACTTATACGAAATTATGTTAGTAAAGCATTTATTGGTAAAATTGAACAAGGTACATATACTATTGAAAGTGAACCTAAATCAAATAGGAAATTTATTAAACCAATAATTATTGCTATTTATGAAAGTGCATCTACAATTATTCATAGAATGAATAATCTTAAATTAATAATATTTGATGAAGCACAAAGTTTACAAAGAACAGATGATAATAAATTTTCAAGATCTGAACAAATTGGAAATAGTATTTATAAATTATTAATACATCATAATAGTAAATCTGCACAAATCGTTATGTTAAGTGGTTCAGAAAGTAAAGAAAGTGCACAGCATTTAGTAACATATTTTAATACGGTTTTTCATAGACGATTTGATAAGCAAGGAATTCATGTTACTCCAAAATCAGCATCAAATCCATCCATGTTTACAGTGACGGCAAGATCTGGATTAAGTTCTCAAAATGTACAATTGCAAATTATAAATAATATTATATCTAAAAATGGATTAATTCAAGATAGTACAATTTTAATTTTACTTAGTAAAAAACAAATTAATGAAATAATAAATAAAATAGCACCACAAGAAAAGACTATAATATCAAAACCACACAGATTACAATATGAAAAAAATAAACGAATATTTTCACCAACTGATGTGGAAACAATTATAGATCCTGGAGGAATTGCTCAAATTTCAGATCCTATACTGCGTCGAGCAGTTTCAAATAATATTGGATTTTTATATCGACCTGAAATAGTTTCTTCACAAAGTATATCTGATATGAAAATTGTACAAAAATTATTTAAATCAAAATTTATTAAAGTTTTATTAGCTACGGATGCTATTCAAGAAGGAATAAATGTAAGTTGTAGAAATATTTTTATTCCAAATATTTTAGATTATAAAGGAAATCCAATTACTATAGATTCTCTTGCTCAATTACTTAATAGAGCAGGTCGAAAAGAAAATGTAACAGCAACAATATATACAGAACCTAAATTTGTAGATTATATAAATAAAGCCCTACAAGCAGATTTAAAAGATTTTGGAGAAAATCCACCTATTTTACCTTCTGATACTGGTAAGAAAATAGGTGTTGGAGTTAGAACTGTAATAAATTCAACTAAAGATCTTGGTCAATTTTTATTAGATAGGATTAAATAAATGAAAAAAGAAAATATGGTTATATCTTTTAGTGGTAGCCATGGAACAGGAAAAACGACAGAAGCTTTTAAAACTTGTTATGAAATGAAATTATCCCATCCTGATAAAAAAGTTGGAATTTTATATGATTTTAATAGATTTGCTCCAAAATTCAATTTAAATGGGGATGAAGATTCACAACGATGGATATTTCAAAATCGTTTAATTGAAGAAGATAAAATGATTAAAAGGTATCCTATTTTAGTATGTGATAGAACTATTTTTGATTCTATCGCATATTCTTATTATCTTACATTATATGCATTAGCTAAAGAACAAACAGAAATTGCAAAAACTCGATTAAATTTTTATGATACAATTATTTTTAAAACTATAAAAAATAATGATTATTTATTTGATAATAAATGTAGAGATACTAAAAATTTAACATTTAGAAGTGATATTGAAGAAATTTTATTAAAAGTTTATAAAGATCTTAATTTATTTAACTCCAAAAAATTAATTATAATATAAAAATTTTTCAAAAAATATATAGAAATAATTTTTTTAGTTTAAAAAAGTAAGTGACTCGATATTCTAAAGTATCGAGTCACTATAAAAAATAAAACATTTTGGAGGAGGATGGATTTGAATAACAACCCATATGAACATATAGAATTTGAAAAGAAACATATACAAATTCTAAATAATTCAAATGAAATTATATTTGATGAATTTATAGAATTTCCAGTTGATTTCGATGAAAATGCAGCTACAATTGTTGCTAGTAGATATTTGACTACTAATTCTAATAAAAAAGAACATTCTCTAAAAGATATGATAAATAGAGTAAGTGATACAATTACTCAATGGTGTGAAGATCAACATTATTTTATTTATCAATTTGATGAAGGAAAAGATCCAAAACAATATGAAACATTAATAAAATTTAATTATAAACTTAAACTATATCAAATTCATCGTTTATTTGCTTTTAATTCACCTGTATATTTCAATGTGGGAATTAATAAACCAGCACAAACTAGTGCATGTTTTATTTTAAGTATTGAAGATAATATGGATTCAATAACTGAATTCAGTAAAACAGAAGCTAAAATTTTTAAAAATGGTTCTGGTTCCGGAGCAAATTTAAGTACTCTTCGAAGTTCAAAAGAAAGTGTAAGTGGAGGAGGGTTTGCGAGCGGCCCTGTCTCATTCTTAAAATCCCAGGACATACTCGGCGGGATTATTAAATCTGGAGGAACTCTTCGAAGATCTGCAAAACTCGCTTGCTTAAATATAGATCATCCCGACATTGAAGATTTTATTAATTGTAAAACATTCGAAGAAGAAAAATTAAATATATTAAGAGCAAATAATATAAAAAATCGACCAGGTTATGATCTTTCAGATGAAGTATTTTTTCAAAATACTAATTTATCTGTTAGAGTTACAGATGAATTTATGAAAGCTGTAATTGAGGATTCTACATGGGATACTAAATTTGTTAAAACCGGAAAGATTTATAAAACTTATAAAGCTAGAGATTTACTAAAACAAATTGCTAGAACTTCTTGGAGAATCGCAGAACCTGGTATTCAATTTCATGATACTATTAATAATTGGAATACTTTAAAAGACAGTGGAGAGATAGTATCGAGTAATCCTTGTTTACCAGCATGGGCTCCTGTTTTAACGCCATCTGGATATAAATATTTTAAAGATATAAATAATAAAATAGTTATAAATGGAAATGAATATAAATGTTCAGATCTTATTAAAACTAGTGAAAAATCAGAAGTTTTTGAAGTTCAGTTAAGTAGTGGAATATCAATTTATGTAACTAAAAATCATCAAATTACAACTACTCGTGGAGATATTGAATTAGGTAATTTAAAAATTGATGATAAAATTAAAATGGATTATACCCCTTTAAAATTTGAATATAATCAAGAAGATTATGAAAAAGGTTTTATTGCTGGTTATTTATTTTCAGAAGGTTCTATAATTTGTCCTGCTAGAGGACAAAAATTTATTTCATTTTCACTAGGCATTAAAGAATTTGATTTAGAAACTAATCTATTAAATCTTTTACAAAAATATATTCCAAATTCACAAAATGATACATTTGTACCCCACTATCAAAAACCTAATACTTGTAAAGTATTGACATTTAATAAAACATCAAAATCAAAGGCAATTTTTGATCTTTTTGGAACAACAACAAAAGATGATTTTACATTATTTAATAAATCATTATCATACCAAAAAGGTTTTATTGAAGCGTTTATTACCTTCGATGGTCACACAGTAAATAGACAATATGAAAAAGTTATTAAAGCTAGTCAATCTGGTGATAGAGGCTATAAAATTTTAAAAGAAATGCAATTAAGTTTAGCATCATTTGGTATATATTCTTCTATAACTATCAATAATCATGCTAAAAAAGTTGAACGAGATGGAAAAATTTATAATTATAAAACTAGTTATAATTTATTAATTAATGATGTTTGGGAATTTTCAAAACGGTTTTCTTTATTTAGTCAAGAAAAACAAAAACGAATTAATGATATAGTTATTTTACCAAAAAAACATCCATCTCGAATTACGAACTTAAAAGAATTTCAGGCAATTAAATGCATTTCAAAATTTTCAGAAGAAGAAGTATTTGATATAAATGTACCTGAAATTAGACATTTTGTAACAAGTGCATCAATTGTTCATAATTGTTCTGAGTTCATGTCATTAGACAATACTAGTTGTAATTTAGCATCAATCAATTTATTAAACTTTTTTAATTTTGATAATCATTCATTTAGTTTTCATACTAAATTATTTGAAGATGTTATAAAAACAGTAATAACTGCCCAAGATGCAATTATAGACGTTTCTAAATATCCTAATTCCATTATTGCGGAAAATACGAAAAAATATAGAAATATTGGATTAGGATTTACTAATCTTGGAGGATTATTAATATGGTTAGGAATACCATATGATAGTAAAATAGGAAGATACATTGCAAGTGTATTAACAGCTACAATGACTGGCATTGCATATACTGCAAGTGCTGATTTAGCTGATAATATAGGACCTTTTGAAGAATTTGAAAACAATAAATCGTCATTTAAAAAGGTTTTATTACAACACTATGATAATGTTGTAATGTTAACTGATGATCTTAATATTAATGATTTTGATTTTAAATATAATTTTATTAAACTTATTGCAAATTATTGTTTAGATATTTGGAATAAATTAATAAAACGTAATAATTTTCGTAATGCTCAAATTAGTCTTTTAGCACCAACTGGTACTATCAGTTCTATTATGAATGCAGTTACTACTGGTATAGAACCTGAATATTCATTAGTTAGATATAAAAGATTATCAGGTTCAGATGGTGCAATTCTTAAATATACAAATCCAATTATTGAAAAATCTTTAGAAAATCTTGGATATGATAAACAATATATACCATCAATAATTAATGAATTAATAGATCCAAATAAATCTGAAAAGACTCTTATTAAACCAGAACATTTAGATATATATTTATCAGCATCTGAATTACCAGGTACAGATAAATATATTAATTATATGGCACATCTTAAAATGTGTGCAGCAGTTCAACCATTTATTAGCGGAGCCATTAGTAAAACTATTAATCTTCCAAAAAATTGCACAGTCGATGACATTTATAATTTATATATAGATGCTTGGAAAATGGGATTAAAATGTGTAATAATTTATCGAGATGGAAGTAAAAATTTTCAACCATTATCAACTCAAAATTTAGAAATTAAGAAATTAATTCGTAAAAAATTACCAACTGAACGTAAAGCTTTCACACATAAATTTTCCGTTGGAGAAAGCGAAGGTTATATAACTTGTGGATTATATGAAGATACAAATGAATTAGGTGAAATTTTTATAAACGTATCAAAAGAAGGAAGTACATTATCAGGTTTTGCTGATGCATTAGCGACAATTATAAGTATTTCTTTACAATATGGAGTTCCATTAGAAGACATTGTAAGGAAATTATCATATTTGAAGTTTGAGCCGAATGGATTTACAGCTCATAAAGATATTAAAATTGCATATAGTATTGTTGATTATATTGCAAGATATATTGGATTAAAATTTTTATCATCTGATATACAAAAGAAATTAGGATTAATTATTGATGATTCTAATCATCAACGTATTTCAAAAAGTACAGAAGGTGCGCCATGTCCTAATTGTGGAAGTTTAATGAGAAAATTAGGTAGTTGTTATTTATGTACTAATTGTGGATTTAATGGCGGATCTTGCGGATAATTTATTATACAGCAATAATTCTTATTTATGGAATTATTGCTGTATAATCTTATTTTAAAACAATTTCTATGATTGGAGATTTTATAACATGCTATCAATTCAAAAGTTATTTGAAAATAAATTAATTACATTTAAATTTACTACTCCATTTAGAAAAGTTAGTAATAGAATTAAAACGTTAACTGGAAAATTAACAAAATTTAAACCAAAAAAAATTATTAAAGATGCAATTATAAATCAATAGTGAATTTTTTAATTTGAGGTGCATAAATGTCTATTTCAACATTAGATAATGTATATGAACAACTTAAAAAAGGTGAAGATTTAAATACTTCTAAATTTCCATATTCACATACAAAAAAGACTAATAATAGAACGATTAATTTATCACTCGGCAGAATCTGGTTTAATCTTCTTTTACCAGATAGTTATCCATTAGTTAATGAACCAATAACTAAACAAAAAATGAATAAAATCATTTTTGATATATGTGAAAAATATAAAACTGAAGAAACTTCTGAGTTTTTACAGAAAATTCAGTCTGAAGCATTTAAATTAGCTACTCTTTCACCAAATACATTTGATATTAATATGTTTATTCCTCCTAAGGAATGGGTACGTAAAAAAGAAGAATTTAAAAAGAAAATTGATAAATTAACACCAAATGAATTTAGAAGTGAAGCTGAAAAATTAACTAAAGAATTATTAGATTATTTCAAAGATAAAAATTTTCGTGGCGCAGATATTATGTTTTCTGGTGCAAAAGGAAATCCTATTACTGACTGGGGATTTTTATTAGTATCAAAAGGATATGTATTAGATATTGAAGGACAATTGCTTGGACCAATTACATCAAGTTTAAATGATGGATTTGGAAAAATTGATTATTATCATGCTGCGGCTGAAGCTAGAAAGAATTTTTATATTCGATCAGTTTTATCATTTCTGCCAGGTTATTTAACTCGTAAATTAGCAAATGCTAATGCTGGGTTATGTATAGATCATACAACTAAAGATTGTGGTTCAACAAAAACATTTTCAGTTACAGTAAATTCAGACATTGCAAAATTATTATATAAAAGAAATTATATATCACAATCAAATACTATAAAAATGATTGAAGATACTGATCGTATAATTGGAAGGACAATTAAATTAAGAAGTCCATTATACTGTAAATCAAAACATGGTATTTGTGAAACATGTTATGGTGATTTAGCAAAAATTTTAAATACAAAAAATATTGGATTATTAGCGGCTGGTGCTATTAATAAAGTTGGTATTAATACTATGATGAAAATGCGGCACATATCTGAATCAGTTGTTGTAACTGAAGTAGATTTTATTGATATGATAAAACGGTCTGGTATAGATATTAAAAATTTTTCTGAAGTTTTAGATATTCAAAAAAATAAAATTATTGCAAAAACAGACTGTTCAATTACAATTGATTCTACAGAATATACTGATGTTACATTAATAGATTGTGGTAATAAATATCAGATAATTGGAATTTTACAAGTTCAAGCCGGAGTATCTAATGATATAATTAAAATTTTACATTTACCATTCACAATTATGGTAGATTGTTTTAAAACTCAAAATATAGATTATGATGGTTCAATTATTACAATAAATTATAGTCCTGGAGATGTTATAATTGAACAAAAATATTTTGAAGATAGATTTAATGAACGAATAGTTGATAAATTGTTTGAAGGTGGATTAAAATATATTACTAATCCAGAAATTTTAACTCTTTGTATTAAAGATAAATTACAAGGAATTGATTTGGTTCATATTGAAACAATAGTATCAAACATGTTTAGAGACAGTAAAGACTTATCAAAACCTGCTAGACTTAATGATTATAAATCACCAATTATAGTTGGGCAGAAAAAATTATCATATTTAATTTCTTGGTTGTCCGGCATTAATCTAGAAAATATTAATAAAGCTATTAAAAATGCTTTAATAGATGGTAAAGAAGCAAATCTTGATCCTTTAGAACAAATAGTTTTAGAAAAATATGCCGGGTTAGAATAAAAGGATTTAGTTATATGCTTAATGGTAAACGAAAAGGTAATAAAATGGAATCTGATATTGCTAAAGAATTATCAATATGGATGTTTAATGATAAGGATGCTCTTAAACGAGAACCAACATCTGGCGCTACAAAACAGGTTTATTGTGGTGATATCTTTCCAATGAAACAAATTGATTGGAGTCATTTTCCATTTCTAATAGAAACTAAAACTGGATATGAACAACATACTCCAACTTTATGGAATTATTCAAAAGTTATTAATTGGTTTAATAAATCAGTAAGTGAATCTCAAAAACATAATCAAAATATTGTTTTATTAATTTGTCGATTTAAAAATAAACCAATATTATTATTTACAAATTTTCAAATTAAATTAAATGAGATTGTTCCATTATCTATAATTCCAAATATTGTAAATGATGTATTTTTAAATTGGATAAATATTTATTCATATAAACAATTATTACAAATAAATTTTTTTGATATATTTGGAGAAAAAATTGAATACCGATCAACCAAAAGTTAAAATATTAACAAAAGAAGAAAAAGAAGAAATTTCAAAGTGTTGTAAAAAAATTATGTTAAATTTATTAGACACTATTGAAATAGCAAATAAATTAGAATGTGAAGCTCTTCATAACATTTTATTAACAGTATTTCATTTACTTAATCAGAATGCACAAACAGAATTAAATGAGATTGAAGAAATATGTAGAAAACAATATATGAAATTTTATCCCTCTCATTTATCTGAATGTGTAATTCACTAAAAAGGTTCAATAATTCATGAATTATACTAATTTAAAACCAAATATTTTAACACAACAAAAGATTTTTGTAAATCAAAAATCAATCATCATATTATTTTCAGATACTAATGTTAATATTGCAAAAGATATTTATAATTTAACATTCTTATTATCAAATTGTAAGGGAATTATTTGTCCAAATAAAATCATTTCTCTTGGTCATAAAAAATTTAATGGTAAAGAATATTATTTCGATATTAAAAAACAAATGCTTCAAAAAGCGTCAGAAAAAAATATAACTAAACAATTACGGGTTTATAATAGTTTAATACTTGAAAAAGATAAGAAAAGTACAGTAACTACACAAAATACTGCTAATTTTTATTTTTATGATGCTACAATTTGGAGTAAAGGATTTGATTTTCTTAGTCAATCATTTTCAGAACGGTATGTTTTTGCATTATTAATAAATGAATTTGAAAGATTATATAAACAAATTAAAGAAAAGAATTCTGATTATAATATTGATTTTGTATTTCTAATTAAAAATCAATCAGGTAGATTATTAAATATAGTTACAAATATTCGAAGATTAATTAAACCAGATGAACTTGCGGATATTCAATTTTTTGATAATTATGCGTTAATTCATGATTGTCAATCTACTATAATTCCTCTTTTACATAGAGAAAAAGGAGAAACAAAAATAATAACTCCAAATCTCTCTAAACTATCTACACATTTTAACACTACTGAACTTGCAAATGATATAGATACTTTAAAAGAACCAGCTATTGCAGATACTGAAAAAGAAACTGAATTACCATTTTCAGTATCTGCAAATGTTCCAGAACAAACTGAAGATGTTAAACCAAAAAATGATTTAATAACAAATATTGTTCAATCTTTAAAAAGTTCAACATTAGTTGCTACATCAGATGGAGATGATTATTCTAATAATGTTAAAATAGAATTAAATCAACAAGATTTAAAAAGAGCTTTAAAACATTATAAAATAACCGATCCAGATATTGTAGCTAATGTTCAAATTGCATTAAATAATTATATTAAAACAAATAATGTCAAACCTTCTCAAGAAAAAGCTGAAGAATTAGTTTTAAAAGCTATTAATTTTACAATTAATGGTACTAATATTTTAACAGATGATCAATTAATGCGGCCAGATCTTCTATTTGAGAAATTAAAACAGTTAAGTACTTATAAAGTTCCATTAAATATTTATGAAACTAAGAATACTATTATTAATCCAAAAGAATTAATTGATTTAAAATATACCACTGGTCAACATAGGCAAAAATTTGAATTTGAAACTGCTATTCATGAAAATATTGAAAAATTATTTAGCTCATTAGAATCAGTTGGTACTGAATTTCCTATAAAAGTTAAAAAAATAACACATGAAATTATAGATAATAATAAAGATAGATATATTAATTATAAAATTACATTACATAATATTAATGGTGGAAAAAAAGAGCCATATGTTGTAGAACTGTATGTTCCATCTCCAGTTAATGAAAAATATTTTAAATTACATAATAATTCATATGTTATGTCAAATCAACAATTTCTTCGACCAATAACAAAAACAGATAAAAATAAAACACGATTAATTTCAAACTATGCAATTGTTCATGTTGGATTAGAAAATTCTAAATATACACCAATTGAAGTTAATGAAGTTTTAAAATATATTGAACTTAAATATTCAAAACTTATTAAAAAACTAACTGATGAATGCTGTGAATTTGCAGATGGAAGTATTTTATATCTTATTGGAGAAAAAGTATATCAATCAAATAATCAAAATGTAACAACAGATCCTAATACTGGTAAATTAATAGATTTAAATAGTAATGAAATTCTTAAACAAAATAAATTTGAATTTATTTTTGATATGATTTTAGATAAGATTCATAGTGTTAATCCACAAGATAATCTATCTAAAACTAAAAAATCTCTTCCATATTTATGGATTCATATTGGTGGTATAAAAATGCCATTAATATTATATCTTTGGAGTCAAAAGGGATTATTAAATACTCTTAATGATTTTGAAATTGATTATGAAATAGTAGATTCAATATCTAATAAAAAAGAAGCATTTTTTATTGAACTTGCAAATGGAAAATATTTGCAAATGTTTCCAGATGGATTAAAACAACATTTTCTTTTAAATGCTTTTTTAACTAATATAAAATTAAAAGAACCAATTAATAATCTTACAGATCCTACAGAAATATATGAATATATTTCTCAAGTATACGGATCTAAAGCAATTATTCGAATTAGATTATTAACTGAAAATTTTGTTGATCCAATAACTAAAGAACTTTTGCAATTTGAAAATCAACCTACTAATTTAGTTGATCTTTCATCAAAAGTAGCAGTAGACAAATTATTAAATGGTGAAATTGAATCTCTATCAGATTTAAGAATTTATCGAGCAAGATTAAGTGAAATTATATTAAATTTAATTTATAAACAGATTAAATTATCACATAATTATTATCGTAAAAAAGTTATTGGTGGTGAAGAAAATGCATCATTGTTTTTAGTTCCAGAAAGTGTTATTAATATTCTATTAACAACTGCTGGAATTTTACAAAATGCAGAACCAGTTACTCCTATTAGTGAAATAATGTTAGCAAGTCGAATCACAAAAGGTGGAAAAGGTGGAGTTCCATCTCGAAAAGCTTTTAAGAAAGAACATAGAAATATTCATCCATCTCAATATGGAAATATCAGTGCAATTAGTACTCCAGAATATGTAGATGTTGGTTTAACAATATAGACCAATCTATCAGTAATGATAGAAAATAAAACTCCGTGAATTCGGTGAAACTCCTACCAAGTAAAGTTGGGGACAATACCGAGCCAAGCTTTCAGATGCTGATAACATCTGATTGAAGGTGTAACGACTAGTCGAAAGACGTAGGGTTCAAGCGAACTCGAAGCGCGGAGCATCCAATATTTATATTAAAATATGAAAACACATTATAATTTAAAAACAATATTGGATGAAGAGATAGTCTAATCTTATGAGTAATCATAAGCAGTCTTAAAAAGACGATCTAAATCTAGCGAATTTAGATGAATATAAATGTAACCGTTCACCATACATTAACACCAATAATTACCAATAAATATGGGTCATATGGTGCTAAAAATATTGAAGATTTATCATGTTGGCAAATGTTAACAATTGATGAAGCATTAGTTCCGTTTCAAAATCAAGTAGATTCAGATAGGTTAACATTAGCAAGAACTCACATAAATCAATCTACACCAATTAATAATTCTGAACAACCATTAGTATGTTCGGGTGCTGAATTTATTGTTCCACAATTAGCATCTCCTAGATTTGTCCATATAGCAAAACAAAATGGAACAGTTATAGAAGTTGTTAAAAATAAAACAATTACAATTCAATATGAAGATGATTCAATTTCTACATTCGATATAATTCCTAGAATAAGTAGAACAAAACGTGGTTCTTTTATTGATTTAGAAATGCATACTTTAAAAGTTGGTGAAAAATTTAAAGCTAATCAACCAATTGCATTTACTAAAAATTTTAATCATAATGGTATTTATTGTGGTGGAAAAAATTTAAATGTTGCAGTATGTAATTATTTAGGTTTTAATCACGAAGATTCATATACAATTTCTAAAAAAACTGCAGATCAAACAACTACTGATATTATTGATGAAATAGATGTTGTTATTCCACCAGATGCTAAAATTATTACTATAGAAAAAGAAGTTGGTAAATTATTAAATGAAGGTGATACCTTAGTTGAATTTACATTTAATATATCTGTAGATGAATATCTTGAAAATTCAAAAATCATTTCAGATGAATTAGGTGAAGAAAATTTTAATTTATTATTATCTTCTAGTGATAAAAGTATTAAAAAATTAGCAACCGCTGGTGAAATAATTGATATTAAAGTTTATATTAATAATCGTACAACTACAGATGCTAAATTATTAAATTATCATCAAGAATTAGTAAAAGATCAAAAACAATCTATCAAAAAATTATCTGAAAATGTAAAATCTGATAAGTTATTATCAGTTACAGATAATATGAATTTAAGTTTTATGACAATTGGTGATCATAAAATAAAAGGAAATATTTTCAATGGTACTCGGATTGTTTATCGAATTAAAAGAACTAAAAATATTAATATTGGTGATAAATTATCTAATAGATATGGTGCAAAAGGTGTAGTTAGTAAAATTCTTGAAACTTCTCCTAAAGGTCAATTTACAAAAGAAATAGATATGTTTATTTCTCCAAGTTCTATTTTAGGACGAAGAAATATTGCTTTATTAAAAGAGTTATATCTTGGAAAAATATTTTATAATGCAAATCTTCAATTGGAACAAATGGCAAATGATCCTAAAATTACAAATGATAAAATTGCAAAATTTATTGTAGATCTATATCATATAACCGGACCTACAAAATTAGCAAAACAAGTCGAATCAAATGTTAATAATTATACTGGAAATAAACTTCGACAAGCAATTAAAAATGATGAAATTAACCTATTTTGTATTGTAGAACCATTTGAAGATATAAGTTTTCAACAAATTCAAGATGCTGCTAAATTTATAAATATTCCACTTGAAGAAAAAATATATATCCCTGAATTAGATCAATGGACAGATGTTCCTGTTCCTGTTGGTATATCATATACTATGGCATTAGAACATTATTCTGATGTATATGCAAATATTCGAGGAACTGGAAAATTTACATCGCTTACAAGACAACCTACAAAACGAAAATCACAAGAAGGTGGACAGAGTATTGGTGGATTAGATCTTTATGCATTTTTAACTTATGATGCAAATAACATTTTATCTGAATTACTTGGTCCAAGAAGTGATGAACATAAAGCAAAGCGAGAATTATATAATGAAATTATAGAAAATGGTTTAATGCCTTCTCTTCCTGTAGCTACTAGGACTGGTGGTACTAAAGATATATTTAACCTTTTTATTTTAGGTATGGGTTTATCTATTAATTAAGATTTTAATATTTAAAATTTTAATATAGAAATAATAATATCAGAAAGGTCATATATTGTATGATCTACCATTGACACCTACAGGAGGTAATTATGGAAGATTTGAAAGTGAAGGTACTGCTCCAACAGGGGCAAGCGCAGGACCAAACTGGTCAAGTGGTGGACGTGGTGTTCTACCACATGTCTAAAACATTTAACTTTCGAGAGCACCCTGAGGTACTTTCGAAAATTAATGAACTACGAGGACAGCTTTTCGGACAGCTTCCGGCTGTTCCAGAAAAAAATATTCACAACTTTGATGGCGGAGCTGTCATTGAAGTCGTGGCTGACGAAAAATCAGCCACGAAGAGAATGGAATTTCGGAATTTCGATTCTACCAAGTGGAGTCGAAAATCAGTAGATCCCATTCAGCGAGTTCCTCGTTGGACGCGGATTACGCATGGGTTCAATCCTCCGCGTATCATTGAATAAATAACGAGTCGGGCTATTAGTACTATTTAATAGCCCGACTCATAGAAAATTAGAAATTTTTATTCGATTTTTTTTGAAAAGGAATGAATAAATGGCAAAACACACTACAATAACAGCGACAGATACAGTTTCTGTTCAAGATAAACATACAAAAACCCTCCAAGATCAAGTTTTTGATCAATATAAAATAGATCCTATGGAAGTTTTTAAACGAACAGGTATATTAAAAAATATACCTTCTGAATGGATTCCTGATATTTTATTAACTACAATAAACAATTGTAAAACTCCTAGAACTGTACAAAATATTAATAGAAATGAAAAAGTAATTGTATTAGGTTTTGAAAGTGAAAAAGATTGTAAACAATTTTTTGGTGATCCAAATAAAAATGATTCTGGAGAATTTAATAATAACCTTATAACTACAATTAATACTTTTATCACTTCAAAAAATGAACAACCTAAAAAATATAATAGAATTATCGTAATTGAAAATACAATAGATAATCTACAAATCACAATCCGTTATTAAAGGAGATAAAATATAATGACCGAAGCTATTATAGATAATCCGTTCAATATACCTACACAACCCAGTGATATTGAACCTACAGACGTTTCTCCATTATCTTTAACAAATTTCAAACCTTTAGAAGAAAATACTGTTATTTGCCAAATTACACCGGCAAAATTTGACAGTCTTTTAAAAGTCTTAAATGTACTAATATCAGATAAGTCGAGTAATGATTCTTTAGTTATTAAAGATTCTCTTATTACTCAAAATTCATCAGGAGCGATCATTAGTGCAAATATTGAAGAAATATTTGAAAATAAAAAGATTGACTTACAAATTATAAATCCTAAAAAATATATTAAGCTTTTTAAAACTTTTAAAAATAATAATGATATTTTTATTATAGATGATCCGACCAATTCGAGATTTATTGTAACGAATGGCGAAATTAAACTTTTTCTACCAAAACAAATTGATAGTTTAGTTGAATCCATTAAGTTGCCAGATCTTTCGAATTATGAAGGAGTTTGTTCTATTAAAATAGATAAATCTACTAGAAATATCATCGTAGGTTTAGCAAGCGAAGCACCATATGTTGATTTTCTTATTCAAGAAGATCATCTAAAAGCAGTATATGTTCCAGATACTGCAATTTATTTGTTTAGTGATTATATTACAGACCAGAAAGCTTCTAAGTTAGATGAAACTAATGCAGATCTCGCACTCAGAAGTGTCGCATATTTCTCAATTCCTGCTGAAGAATATGAAATTTCAATTGGAAAACAGAAATTAGATGATACTTATGTAGCATCAATGATTTGCAATACTGGTTTTATCAAAATAAATATAATTGAAAACTTAGAAATCGCTACTGGTGGAAACATTTTGATTTAAGGATTTTTTAAATTATGATCTATCCAATTGATTTTAACACATTTGATTATTCTGATCAAATACCTGTAAATTCAAACGTTATTGATTTTGAAGATTTAAATGAAATGGAAGAACATATAACGAATCAATATATTCACTTTAATAATTTGGGAATTAATATCATCGACAATATTGATCAATCTTACAGATCTGACATATTATCAAATATGTTAGACTATGTCAATGACAAATATCTATCAATAGTCGATTTCGACAATGCTATGTCAATCCCGAATAAATTATTAGAAGTAGGAAATATTGTTTATAATTTTATATGTGTTGATGGTTATAATACCATCATTCCGAATCTTCTTAATCGTTTACAGTGTGACACATTAGATAATTTTGATTTTATTATACAAAATAAATTTAAAGGTAATTATACCTTTTTAAAAGAGAATTTAGTAAAGACCATAAACAATACTATAGAGGAGCTATTAAAACTTCAAAGAATAGATTCTACAGTTCAATCGGATACATTATATCAAAAACTGTTATTTAAATTTTCATATTATTCAGAACTTATAGATTTTGGTGATACAGAACGGTTTGCAAATAATTATATAAGACCTTTACTCCTAAAGAACATTGACTCTATTCTCTGGAGAATATCATAATTCTCTATGAGAGAGGAGAATGCGTTGTGTCTTTTAAATATTGGATTGATTGGTCTTGGTTCACTACTTGTTGGAGCGGTGATAAATGAATTATATATTATACTAAAACATGATATAAAAGAGTATTGGCAAACACCTACATTAAATATAGAAACGACTCAAGATGAATTATTAGATTGGTGGACAACAAATCATCCTATAAAAATAGGTAATAAAAATGGAAGAAGAAAAATACATAGATCTTTTATCGGAATATCAAGTTCTTCATCGACAAAAAGACCGCATTACTGAAAAGATGGATGATATCAAAAATGAAATTGCGGATTTAATGCATGATGATAAAATAAATAAAAAAGAAGTTATTTTAAGTAATGGTGATAAATGGACAGCAGCGTATCAAGAATCTTCAAGAAAATCAACAGATTTAAAACTGTTGATGGAAGTTGTTGGACCTGTAAAATATAGTGAAATAGTTTCTTCAACATCGTCCGTTTTTCTAGTTATTCGAAAATCTAAGAAAAGTAAGAAATCAAATAAAACTCAAGAAAGTCCTATAGATGATGATAATATTATACCTATCATCCCTGATGGAATGATTTTGAGTTAATAGTATTAAAAAGTGTATAACGATATAGAAATATATCGTTATACACTTATTTTTTATTAATTTGTGGAGGTTATAATTTGTGATATTAATTAAACCATATTATAAAATTTTAGCATTATCTACTATAATAAATCCTTTTCCATTACCATATAATTATAATAAACAGCAATTAGATTTAATTGAATATGCTGGTAAAATATGTTATAAATCAGAAAATAATATAACTAAAGATTCTTCTAATAAATTTATTAATAAACTTATTAATAATAAACATTTTTCAGTTTTAGAACATAGTTGGGAATTAAGAATTTATCCATATTTAACAATTCCAACAGACTCAAAATTTTTAAATTATTTAAAAATGCCACATGGTTTAGGATATATAGTTGCCGGAAATATAAGAGCATTTAATGAATGGGATTTTCTTGGAAAACACGATTTTAATTATCCTACTGAGGAAATAATAGAATATATAATTCATAAATGTAGATGGGACATGTTGTCTGCAACTGTTATATTTATAACAAATCGTGGAATTTCACACGAATTAGTTAGACATAGAACGGCATCATTTTCTCAAGAAAGTACAAGATGGTGTAATTATTCAAAAGATAAATTTGAAAATAATTTAACTTTTATTATTCCCTTATGGGCATATAATGAAATTAAAGAAGATACATATAAAGGAAATGAAGAATTTGTAAGTAATGAAATTCAAATATGGTTTGATGCTATGAGTAATGCTGAAATTAGTTATTTAAATTTAATAAATGCATATAATTTTAAACCGGACAGAGCTCGCGCAGTTTTACCTAATGATTTAAAAACGGAAATTGTAATAACTGCAAATCTTGCTGAATGGAAACATATTTTTGAATTAAGAGGCACCCAAGAATGTCATTCTCATGAACAAATGAAAGAATTAATGATTCCACTACATGAGAATTTTAAAAATATATACCCAAAAGTTTTTAAATAGGAATTTAAAATGTCAACTAAAATATATAATGGATATAAAATAGATTTAAATAAAATTGGAAATTCTATTTTTGATTTACATAATTTTATTGAAAGTTTAAAAAGTCAAATAAAAATAAAAACCGATGAAATTTATACTAACCGCGTAAATGTTCTTATTACTGATATGTTAGCAGATATTATTGTTGGTAGGCACATTTCTTGTTCTAGAACAAATTATATAAAAGATGAT
>Ga0265294_10002351_pt1 | contig 24873 bp, 34 predicted proteins | sample MunlanPumphouse3_FD_192504 | JGI IMG/M metagenome (GOLD analysis project Ga0265294, IMG submission 192504) | Groundwater microbial communities from a municipal landfill in Southern Ontario, Canada - Pumphouse #3 | ecosystem: Environmental > Aquatic > Deep subsurface > Groundwater | place... | reverse complement strand
GGTAACGGCTAGTGTGCTTCATCTATCAATTTTTTATACTTTTTTGTGACATTTTGCCAAATCTATTAACAATCTATAAACATTTTGTAAATACGTATTTTTAACTTATTAAACTATTGACAAACAATTAACAATTAAAAGAGTTATTTTTAAGATATGGAATGGATTACGAAAACAGAATTTTCGATGCGCGTTTCACGGACTCGCAACCATGTCGATGATGCCGTTTCGAAACACATCATCGACGCGCGGGCCACTCCGAATGGAGGTCGCCGAGGAGGATATCGGATAAATTGGGACACGGAGGGAAAAAAATATCTGGCCTGGGATCTCGACGCGCACCTATCGAATTCGGAAGCGTGGCGTCCAGGAGATGAAAGCGAACCGCCTCCGATGAACGTCACCAACGTAGACGATACTTTGTGTGCAGATGAACCGCCGTCCATTATGTCTCCTCCTGCACTGCCTGAAAACCAGCGCGTGAATGCTGCGGTCAGTGACGAGGCTTTGGGTGATTTGCTGAAGTCCAATATAAGTAAGGATGAGGCGGAACGCATACAAAAGATTTTGAAGGCCCGCCGGGAATTGCTCGATTACAAGCACGATCAGGCCGAACTAATCTCGGTAAGCGATTTGGTTCCACAGTTTCAGGAAATCGCGGTGATCGTCAGGAAAAAGATGCAGTCGATACCGCCGCGCGTGGCCCCTCTTGCGGCCGCTTGCGACGATCATTTCAAAATAAAGAAAATGCTGGAAGACGAGATAGACACGGCGCTGCGGTCGTTTAATTTGTTCGTCAAGAAGCTGGAAAATGGCGAAATCACAAATTAACGAAATCTGGAAAGCCCTGAAACCACAGGCCAAGACGGTTTTTGTCGCTTTTTTCTCATCACTTTCCGTCCCGCCACGCGAGGATCTCGATGAGTGGTCGGACGAGAACAGAATTTTACCGGAAGGGACCAGCTCCGAACACGGACTTTGGAGGACTTCCAGATTTCCATTTTTGAAGGAAATAATGAAATGCCTTTCCCCGTCGAGTTCCGTAAAATACATCGACGTTCAGAAGGGCTCGCAGCTCGGATTTACCGAGGTCATGATAAACTGGATACTTTATACGATAGATCACGACCCTGGCCCGATGCTCTATGTACAGAAGACGAGCGGTGATGTGTCCGACTTTTCGGACCAGAAATTGCAGACATCGATAAACGCGTGTCCTGCCGTTGCTGATAAAGTAAATGGGCGGCGGGACGCAAAAGGCTCAAACAAAAAATTAATGAAGACGTTCCCGGGGGGATTCATCGCCCTCGGAGGCGCCGAATCAGCGTCATCGCTTCGATCGCGGTCGATCGGTAAGCTGGCTCTCGACGAAGTGGACAGTTACAAGGCCAATATTCAAGGCGAAGGAGACCCAATACTTTTGGCTGAACGGCGCACGTCCAACTTTCCGGACTGCAAGATCTTCAGAATTTCCACTCCAGGAATAGATGAGACTTCCCGCATCCATCCTTTGTACGAAATGGGAGACCAGCGGCAATATTTTCTTCCGTGCCCCCACTGCAACGCGTCCGCAGAAAAAAGCGGAACCTACTTTGTGATTAAGTGGAAGAACATAATCTGGGACAAGGGTCACACGGACACGGCTCGGTTAGTTTGTCCTACTTGCGGCTGTGAAATCGGAGAACATTACAAGACATGGATGCTTGAGAACGGAGAATGGAGGGCACAGAACCCTCACACGAAAGAACAGAAACCCGGCGACGTTGATGTACAGAGCGCATCTTTTTTCATTTCGGCGTTGTACTCCCCGCTGGGCTTCTTTTCTTGGTCTGATGCCGCCCGGATGTTCGAGGAGGCTTCGCATTCCAAGGACCGCGAGCAACTTAAAGTATTCGTAAACACGGTTCTAGGCGAGACGTGGAAGGAATCGGAACAAGGCATGAGCTACGAGCTCATAAAGAACAGGTGCGAGGTTTACTCTCCTGACGGTACGTTCGACATTCCGCTTGGAGTGCGCATATTGACCGCCGGCGCCGACGTGCAGGCAGACCGCATCGAATGCGAGGTGCTTGGTCACGGCGCCGGAGGCGAGACGTGGAGCGTTGAGTATAAAGTATTCTACGGGGACACGTCGCAGGATCAGGTGTGGCAGGAATTTGATCTGTTCCTGCAAAAAAGCTACAGGCATCAGGCTGGAATACGGATGAACATTTCCGGCGCCGCCGTCGATTCTGGCTTCCAGTCAAAAAAGGTCTATTCGTTTTGCAGGAGCCGCGAGCACCGACGCATCTTTCCGATAAAGGGACGCAGCGAATGGGGAAAAGGGACTTTGGCTAGACCTAGGAAGCCGAACGAATACGGCGTCTGGCTTTTTATTTTGTATGTGGACGAGATAAAATTAAAGATAAATTCGACGCTGAAGGAAAGTTCGCCGGGTCCGCAGTATTGTCATTTCCCGAAGAATGAGATGTACGGCGACAACTACTTCAAGGGCCTTACCGCAGAAGTGCTTACCCGCACAAGGCGCGGAGGGAGGACGGTACTCGAATGGGTGCTTCCGAAGGGGGCGCGTAACGAGGCCCTAGATTGTAGATGCTACAATCTGTCTATGCTGGAAATCCTAGGGGTAGACATGAACGTGCTAGTCGAAAAAAACATTCTCATGACGAACACGCAGGTCGCCTCGCAACAACAGAAAAATGCCGTCCAAAATAAAGGACGGCGCATAATGATGAGGTAAGCGCTTATGGACGAAAGGACAAGGCTTGAAAAATTGAGATCGGCGCAGGACATGTACGCCCGCTATCTGGAGGCTGAAAGGTCCGTGCTTTTAGGGCAGTCATACAGTATTGGCGACAGGACGCTGACCCGCGCTAATTTGTCCGACATTGCGGCACAGCGGGAATATTGGGCCGCCCAAGTAACGGCGCTTGCCGAAAACAAGACCGGCGTCCGTTTTTTGCGCGTCGTACCGCGTGACATTTAATTTGTACACAACTTGCTTTAAATTTATTTTATACGTTTTTTTGTTTTTTGTCATGTTTATACAAATTAATTAGTTATATTTAGTCTATGCGGAACCCTGTAGATAACGTTGTTTCGTTCTTCAGCCCATCGGCTGGATTGAAACGCATGGAATCCCGTGCGCGGATGAAATACGCGTCGTCCATTTTCGGAGGGGGTTCTGATTTTTCTTTCGGGGAACCCGCCGGTTACGATGTCCCTGGAAGCCGCAAACGGTCGATGCGCGGATGGTCCACGCACGCTCTGTCGCCAGACAGCGACACGCTTCCAAAGTCCGGTATGGCCCGCGCGGCATCGCGCGATCTGGTGATGAACACGCCGCTCGCATCGGCGATAATGAAACGAATAAATACGAATGTCATCGGTCACGGGCTCACGCTCCAGAGCCGCGTAGACCGCGAAATGCTTGGGCTTTCGGACGATTACGCGGACGCCTGGGAACGAAAGGTCGAGAGCCTTTTCAGGGTGTTCGCTGATTCCAAAAACGTGGATCTTTCCGCGACGCAGAATTTTTATGAACTGCAGCGCTTGGCTTTCATTTCCCCGCTGTTGTCCGGAGACCTGTTTTTTTCATTGCCCTGGGTGGCCCGCAAGGGGAGCCCGTTTGAGCTCCGGATAAAACTAATGGAGTCGGATCTCTGCTGCAATCCAAATTGTTCCGGCGATACGTACAAAATAGCCGGTGGAATTGAGGTCGATGATTACGGGGCTCCGCTTGCATATCATTTCATCTCGCATTATCCCATTGAAGCCGATCTGATCGACTTTCGGTCCCGCGACTGGGTTCGCATTCCTGCGTTCGATGCTTCCGGTCGCCGCAACATCTATCATTTGTACGAAAAGACGAGACCGGGACAGCGCCGGGGAATTCCGTTTTTGACTCCGGTGTTCAACAGCCTAAAGCAAGTTTCGCGCCTTTGCGACGCAAAGCTGATGCAAAATTTGATCCAGACGTTCTTCACCGTCTTCGTCAAGGATTCCAAGGGCCCGGTGTCATTGCAGCCGAATTTCTCCATCATGGATTCGGCAATTCCGGGACAGGACCCGGACAAGGAAAATCAATACGAATTAGGACAAGCTAACATCGTAGAGCTCGATGATTCTAAGGACGTGACCATAGCTGATCCGAACCGCACTGACACTGCGTTCGAGAGCTTTTTCAACGCAATGGTGAAGATGCTTTCGGCATCGTGTGAAATCCCGTTCGAACAGCTGCTCCTGCATTTTCAGGCTTCCTATTCAGCGAGCCGAGCTGCGCTACTTGAGGCGTGGAAGTTTTACCGCAGGTTACGCACAAGTTTCGCATCAGATTTTTGCCAGCCTGTCTACGAGGAATTTCTTTTTGAGCTCGTGTCAAAGAATGTCATAGAGGCCCCTGGATTCATGGATGACCCAATCCGCCGTGCCTTCTGGTGCAAGGCCAAATGGGGAGGAAGCGGGCAGGGATTGCTGAACCCGCAGAATGAAATCGGCGCGGCCGTGACGGCGATAAAGAATAATTTATCTTCACACGAGGACGAGTACACGGCGATGTCCGGCGGAGACTGGGAAGCGACTTTCAAGCGCAGTGCACGTGAGAAAAAACTCGTCGAAAAAAATGAAATGCAACCGGCGAACTATGAAGGAAAAGTAGAATGATATCTTTTGAAAAAATACGCGCCACGAAATGGGCGATCTTGCCGGAGGCCTTCGAAGCTTTGCTTTTAGGCGCTTCGTTCGGAGAAGCAGAAAAAAAAGCCGATATTCCGTTTTCTATCCCCGGCTTTGTTCATGTGGAAAATTCTTACCGCGCCATGAAAAAAGGAAGCGTAGGAATAGTTTCGATAATGGGTGAACTTGTAACAAAAGAATGGGATTCATGGTTCGGTTCCGTCAGCTATGAAAAATTATCCGCTGATCTGAAGATGCTCGACATGGACCCGACGGTGAAAAATATCGTCCTCGTCTTTGATTCGCCCGGCGGAAATGTGAGCGGCGTTTCCGATGCCGAAGCATCCATCAAAAATTTGAAGAAGCCCGCTATCGCTTATGTATTGGGATCTGCAGCATCTGCTGCCTATTGGCTTGCCTCTTCTGCAGACAAAGTATTCGCCTCGGAAACATCAGAAGTCGGAAGCATCGGGTGCGTGTGTTCCGTATTTGATTATTCTGGTCTCCTCGAACAGAACGGGATAAAGAAATATGACATTGTTTCCAGCGTGTCGCCCGACAAGCGCCCTGATTTTTCGACCAAGAAAGGCCGTGATGTTGTCCAGAATGAAGTGGACTCGATAGGAAATATTTTCGTTGAAAAAATTGCGGGCAATAGAAGCACGACTGTTGAAGACGTAAAGCAGAATTTCGGTGGCGGGCGTATGTTTGTCGCGTCCGAAGCGAAAGAAAAGGGCATGATCGACGGCGTTACGACGCTCGACGCATTGCTTTTGTCATTACAGACAAACGAAACTCTTGAAGAGGAGATCTATATGGATCAGAATAAAAATACTACGTCCGCTCCAAAAACAGAGCTCACGGCGGAAGGGCTGAAATCCTCGGCTCCGTCTGTCTACGGCGAAATTTTTCAGATGGGCGCGAAGGCTGAACGGGAACGAATCCAGGGAATCGAGAGCATCTCTCATCCCGACGCGCAGGGACTTATAGCGAAAGCGAAGTTTGACCCTGCGGCGACAAAGGAAAGCGTGGCGGTGGCTTTTGCGGAGCTCATGTCCGGAAAAGTTTCCGCGCAGAATGCGACCGCAAAAGAAATGCAGGATTCCGCACGCACACTAGCCCAAACGGTTGCACCGATAAATTCAAGTTCGGCGGCAATGACGGATGCGGAAAAAGAAAAGGCCTTGGATGCCACGATGGCAAAGGCCATGGACGAAGAATCTAAAAAGAGGAGCAAATGAACATGACCGAATTTGAACATGTCGAAGACAAATTAATCGCAGGTGGATTCCCGATTGCGAGCAAGGCCTGCATCGTCTCCGCCGGAGAAGGCGCACTTTCTCGCGGCACCGTGCTCGGTAAGCTGACTGCTACAGGTAAGCTCGCCGTTTGCGACAAGAGCGCAAGCGACGGGTCGCAGACACCATATGGCATTCTGGCAGAGGACGCAGAAAGCGTCATCGCGGCAGTCTCCGCCGTCAAGACCGTTACTTTGTCCGGAACTCCTGTCGATACCAAAGTAGCGACGCTCGTCATCGGCGCCAAAAGTTACGCTTATACGGTTCAGACATCGGACACGGCAGCCCTTGTGGCTGCTGGTATCGCGGCTCTCGTCAATGCTGACGGGACCGCTGAATTTGCGGCTGCTGCTGCAAATGGAGTTCTCACGCTCACCGCCGTCACCTCCGGAATTGATGCGAACGATATTTCCATTTCGTTCACCGCGGGCGATTCCGGTGTTTCCGGCGTTGTGGCTGTTGTCACCGCAGGCGTAAATTCAGACGGTATCGACTCCCTTTTCCCGGTTTATCTGTCCGGGGAGTTTAACCCGGATGCGCTGATTTTCGCGAGCGGCACCACTGCGGAAGACATGGAAACAGCGATGCGCAACGTATCGCTGTTCCAGAAAGAAGTAATTAATTTGTAATAAAGGAGAACAAGATGGCTAATGACATTTCTATTTATCAGCCTCGCAGAATGCTTCGCGCATTGGAGCAAGCAGCTCCAGCGACATCGTTCCTGCTGGACACTTTCTTTTCTCGTGTCGTCGATGTTTCCGATACCGAGGTGATCGATATCGACATCGTTGACAAGACAGGTCGAAAGATGGCGCCGTTTGTCTCGCCGCGCCTCGAAGGCAAGGTCATCAAGGATCGCGGTTTCAAGACGCGTTCCTACAAACCGCCGTACCTCAAGCCTAAAACGATCACCCACGCCGGTGACCTGTTGACCCGCTCTCCTGGGTATTCGATTTATGACCCGGCTGATTCTCTTGAAATGCGGGCCTCCCGTAAGCTTGCAACCGAAATGCTGGATCTTCGCGATTCCATCACTCGGCGCATGGAATGGATGGCGGCGCAACTCATGGAAACAGGAGCGATGGACATCAAGGGAGACGGCATCGATGACGTTATCGATTTCGGGATGAAGGACACGCACAAACTAACGCTGTCCGGTACCGCTCTCTGGAGCAACGATGCATCCGATCCAGACATGGACATTGAAAATTGGGCTACCCTTTGCGGCGATGATTCTGGCGTTTATCCCACCGATGTCGTTCTAGGCAAGGATGCCTATGCGGCCTATCGGAAAAATCCGCAGGTGCTCGCAAACCTTGATAAGCTTCGGCTCAATCTCGGTCAAATGGCTCCTGAAGCTCCATCGAAAGCACAGCGGTTCATCCGTCGTCTTGATTCTGCTGGGGTAAATATCTGGACGTATGCCGAGGGCTATTATGATGATGATTCCGAGACCACGAAAAAGTTTGTACCGGACAACAAAATTTTCATTGGCTCCTCGCAGGCCTACGCGGGTCAGCACTTTGGAGCGATTCAGGATTTTGATTCTCTCGTTCCCGTGGCTTATTTCCCGAAGATGTGGGAAGAGAAAGACCCGAGCGCCAGAATGCTGATGATCCAGAGCGCACCGCTCGTGGCCGCACATCAGATCGACGCGTTCCTTTGTGCGCAGGTTACCGCCTGATGAAATATAAGGTGCTGCATTCAGTTTGGACTGGGAAAAATAATCTTCCCGGATCAACGATAGAAATAACCGACGAGGCGGAAGCCGCGCGGTTAAAGTCGCTCGGGGTTATTTCTGATTTTTCAGAATCAGGGTCGCTTTCGGGACTGAATATTTCTCCTTATGTTTTGGATAAACTAAATAAAGCCGGGATTGCCGATGTCAAGGCCTTAAGTGGCAAGACGGTAGGCGATCTCGTGCTTCTTGGATTTAAAAGAAAACATGCAGAACGGATGCTGAAAAATGTCAGATAGTTTGTACACACTCGGAAAGGAACACATCCTTGGCGGAGATATAGACCTCCAGAACGATGACATATCCGTACTGCTTTTGTCTTCTGATTATGTGATGAATTTGGCCACGGATGAATGCAGGACGGCGATTCCGGATGATGCCATCATCGCCGAAGCGAGGCTAAGTTCTAAAAAAATAACTGGCGGCGTCTTCGATGCCGATGACCTGACATTTCAGAACGTGTCGGGAAATCCGATAACTCAATTCGTCATTTTGAAGGACGCCGACATTTATTCTCAAGCGTGGCTTATTCTGCACGGCTCTATTTCCGTGACGCCTGACGGGACTCAAATTACCGTCCAGTGGGACAACGGCGACGATAAAATTTTCAGGATATAAAGAATGAGCGTTATCATCGACATTACGGGCATAGATTCCACGGCAGAAGCCGGGACGCAGACTACTGACAAAGTTGTCCGTAACGCATTTCATGCCATGATGGAACGCGATCTTGGAACTGTCTTTTTCAACGCCGGAGAGTTTGCTGAGCCGTTGATCTACAGACATATGACGGGCGAGACTGAAAATTATTACGGCATCTATCAAGACCCTTCCGAATCGGTATCGATTGGTATCGACAACCAAATTCTTGACGCCTCCCCGACGCTGAAGATGCAGGAAAAGACGATGAAAAGACGGGCCAGAAAGGGAGACCGTGTAGAGATCCGTGGAATAGCATATAAGGTAAACGATCCCAAGCCGGATGGCACGGGGGTGATAGTTTGTACGCTATCGAGGGAGGATAGGGAATGATCCATCCTAGGACACAGTTACGGGAAACGATTCTAGAATCAGTTAAGGCGTTTGTAGACAAAGGAATCAAGGTCCAGCTTACGCGTCCTTCAAACGTGAGCTTCGAAGAGCTTCCATTGATTCTGATCTATTTCGAAAACGAAACCGAGCGGGTCATCGTAGGGAATGACTATTTTCCAAAAAATTATGAAAGGACATTGACTTTAAATGTCGACATAATCGCCGAAGGCCAGGAAGACCCAGATACTTTTTTGGACAAGATTGCGTTCCAGGTAGAGAGCGCCTTCCACTTAGACCCGCTTTTTGGAAAGCAATGCTACGGCTGCAAGTTAGTGTCAGTGAAGCCAATAACCGTAAGCGATACTGGCAAACGGTCGGTTGAGTGCCAGCGTCTTACATACAACATTTTATACCAGTCTGACGCATATCTAGCAAAACGGGAAGATGAATTTTTGAGTTTTGACGCCACCATAAAAGATGGCACGGAAACAACAACAACAATCAGGGAGAAATAAAATGAGCGGAGTACCGTCAAATATCGTAGTGCCGTATGTCGGAATCGATTTCGACAATTCACGGGCGAACACCGGAAGCGCGTTGCTGAATTTTCAGGCGCTGATTTTCGGACAGAAGACATCGAGCGGAACGGGGGAAACCGGGAAGATCATTCGTGTCTATGACGCCGACAGCGTAGGAAAACTTGCAGGCTTCGGCTCGCAGGTACATCTCGAAGCGATCAGCTGGTTCAAAAACAACTCGGCCACCGACACGTTCATTTATATGCTGTCGGACGCTTCCGAAGCTACTGCGGCGACGTATTCGCTGACAGTGACAGGCCCGGCGACAGCAAGCGGTGAGCTTGATCTGTACATCGGAGGTAAGCGCATCGCCGTTTCCGTTTCGTCCGGAGATTCCGCCGCTGAAATCGCGACTGCGGTCGCGGCGGCAATCAATGAGGCCATTGATTACCTCCCTGTCACATCTGTTTCCGCGACGGATGCGGTTGTTTCGATGACCGCGAAAAACGCCGGAACGGTAGCCAACCGGCTTGACGTGCGTTTCAGCTACTATGACGGAGAGGTTTTCCCGGACGGCGTGGGCTGCACGTTTGCGCTGGAATCCAGCGGAGCGACTGACCCGACAGTTTCGGATATGTTGTCTGCAATCGGTGACACGTGGTTCAATGTTTTCGTTGGCCCATACACTGACAGCACAAATTTGTCCGCGATGCAGGAGGAACTTTCTGACCGCAATTCCGCTATTCGTCAGATAGACGGCATTTACATCTGTGCCCTGAATGATACGCTCGCGAATTTGATTTCTGCTGGCACCGCGACAGGCCGGAACTCCCGTTTCGTGGGGCTTCACGGCGTTCCCGATTTTCCGACGAACGATTATCAGATAGCGGCGGCAATCGCCGGGGCTTATGCGGAAAGCGCGGCTGACGATCCGGCGAAACCTCTGCATCGCATTACTTTGTCCGGAGTGCTTTCTCCCGATAAGACGGAACGCCTTACGCTGCTTGAGCGCAACAGCCTTGCGAACAATGGCGTCGCGACCGTCAACGTAAGCGATGACGGAGCAATCACGGACGCCACCATCACGATGTACCGCACGAACTCGGCGGGCGCGGCGGACACGAGTTACAGACAACTGAACACGATGTTTACGCTCATGTATCTGCGTTACAGTTTCCGCAACTGGATTCTTGCCCGTTATCCCCGTGCGAAGCTGTGCGACAACATTGAAAACATCGGTCCTGGTCAGCAGATCATCACGCCTTCCATCGGACGCGGCGAGGCTCTTGCGTGGTTCCGGGAAATGCAATTCAAAGGGCTTGTTGAGGATTTCGACACGTTCAAAAAGACGATGACTTGCACGCGCGATACAGACAACGTAACGCGCCTAAATTGGAATCTCACTCCTGATCTGATGAATCAGTTCATCGTAGGTTCTGCAACAATTCAGTTTATCAACTAAGGAGAAATATCATGAACAGAATAGCCGGTTATATGACGCTGCAATACAACGGAAATGTTGTCGATGCTGTTGGTGATTTTTCGTACAATCTCGGAAAGCCAAAACGCGAAACGCTTGTAGGACCTGATCGCATCCACGGTTACAAGGAAACGCCGCAGGTGCCGTACATCGAGGGAGAAATCCGTGACGGGGCCGAAATTGACCTCGCTACGATCTGCACTCTCAAGGACGTGACGGCCACGCTCGCGCTTGCGAACGGGAAGACCATCGTGCTAAAGGATGCCATCTATTGCAGCGACGGGAAAGTAGGAACCGGTGATGCGAACATTGAATTCCGGCTCGAAGGAAGCCGCGCTGAAGAAGTTGCGGCGGAATAAGGAGGCAAAAAATGTCAGAAGAAAAATACGAATTACCTTACACGCTTCCACTGAAGAAGCCCGTCGTTGTTGGCTCGGAAACCGTTTCTGAACTTGTGTTCCATCGCGAGCCGGAGATGGGTGATTTCGACAATATGGATTTATCCGCTTTGAAAAGTAAGGACTTGATGTTTATTTTGTCCAAAGTAACCGGGCAGCCTAAAAAGACGGTGATCGACAAGCTGACGTTCCGCGATGGAATTAAAGCCATGGAGATCATCAATCATTTTTTAGCCGATGCCCCGGAGACTGGCGAAGAGAACTGACCGTCTTTGCCTATTTTTACAAGTGGTCTCCCGGACAACTTAAAAAATTAAGTTGTTCGGAAGTCTCCTCTTGGGCTAGAGAAACTTCGTGGCTTGTCGATAATTTACCCGGAGGTTAATTTATATGGCATTGAGACCAGTAAAAATTATAATCGCTGGCGTAGATAAATTTTCAAAGACGTTTTCTGATTCGCAGAAAAAGTTAAAAAAACTCAGTCGCGGGATGACGTCGATCGGAAAGAAAATGTCGGTAGGCCTTACGCTACCGATAGTCGGCGCAGGTGTCGCCGCAATGAAAGCGTCGATGAACTTCAACGAGGCTATGGGAAACGTACAGTCGTTGGGCCTTTCCGGAAAGCGTATAAATGAACTGAAAAAAAGCGTTCTCGACGTTTCCGATACGACGGCAGAAAGCGCGACGGAAACAGCCAATGGTTTGTATCAGGTCATTTCCGCTTATGGCGATTCCGCAGATGCCGCCGGACAGTTGCGGGTAAGCGCACTGGCGGCGAAAGCCGGTCTAGCATCTACGACTGACGCGGTTGCCCTTATTTCCGCAGTTACGAAAGGCTATGGAGACACTAGCGCGATTGCGCAGCAGCACGCCTCTGATCTAGCATTCACCGCCGTAAAACTTGGACAGACGACTTTCCCTGAACTTGCTGCGAGCATCGGAAAGGTAACGCCTTTTGTCACGCAGTTAGGCGTTTCGCAGGAAGAACTCTTCAATATTTTCGGCACGTTCACGGGCGTGACCGGGAATGCGGCAGAAGTTTCCACACAACTTAAAGCGGCATTAAATGGGCTTCTTTCTCCTACCGAGAAGATGACGAAACTTTATGCGGCTTCCGGCTATGCAAACGGTAAAGCGCTCATAAAAGCAAAGGGGCTGGGAGGAGCGCTGAAATTTGTTAATTCGGCAGCTACAGCAGCAGGAATTCCTTTAGCTGATTTGTCCAGTTCAATCGAAGGACAGACGCTAATCATGTCGCTCGCGGGCGCACAATGGAAAACTTTTATGGACAAGCAAAAGGAATTCAATGACACAGCGGGCGCGACTCAAAAGGCTTTTGACGCACAAACTAAAGGCATCAATAAAAGTGGTTTTGCTTTCGCACAGATGAAGGCCCGGCTGGAAAGAATGTTCATAAAACTGGGCGACGTGTTAGCACCAGTTATGGACAAATTAATTGACGCGGTTACACCCATCGTCGATTCCTTTTCACGACTTGATCCTTCCGTGTTGGCTGCAATCTCCGTGTTTGCTGGCCTTGCGGCCGCAATCGGACCCGTCGTTTTGTTTGCAGGACAGCTTATTTCAGCATTTACGACTATCGCCCCTATCGTTTCCAGCCTATGGGGCACCATTTCCGCAGGTGCCGGAATTTTGGGAGCTTTAGGGGGCGCTTTTGCAGTAATCATAAATCCAATTACCTGGGTCGTTGCGGCGATTGGAGCGGTGATAGCTGTTTTTGTAGTGCTCTGGAATAAATGCGATAAAATGCGGATGGTCTTCAAGTTGCTTTTCAACGCCGTTAAGTTTGTGTTCGGCGGGATTTTCAATTTCATCAGCATGGTATTCTCAAAAATTTTCGGAGTCGCAAAAAGATGGCTTCAACCCGTGTTCGATTTTGTCAATGGGCTTTTCGACAAGCTTCTCAAACTCGCGAATTTTTTACCTGACAGCGTAAAAAAAGCAATCGGATTTGACGAGGTTACGAAAGGGCTTTATAACGGTACGGCAGAAAAGAAAAAAGAAGAGGACTACAAGGAAAATTCTAAAGGCTTATCTCCTGAATTTAATTTATCTCAAAAAGAAGAAGGGAAAACGCCTGAAAATTTAGTGACAAAGGTCGTCACTAAAGCGAACGAGAATGTCGCCCAAAAACAGATGACAGATTTCGCGAAACGTGGAACCCAGAACAATGAATTCAAGGGAACCCTTGTAATAAAAGGGCTACCGCGCGGTTCATCTATGACTGTAGATAAAGGAAAGATGGACATAGACCTTCAGACAGGCCTTATAATGGGAGGTGTCTGATGGCTTCGGCGTGGCTTGACAGATATTTGCAGGGTTCATTCCGTGGCGTCGAGTTCTATCTTGATTCGCATTCCGTTTCCGGAGGCCGCCGTCTTGCGAAACATACCTTTCCTTTTTCAGACGAGTACGACGTTCAGGACGTAGGAAAAAAAGATCCTGATTTTTCGATGGAATGCTACATCGTGGGGGACGATTATTTCGCACAACGTAATAAGCTGGAAAATGCGCTTAACGCGGAAGGCGCCGGGCTTCTGGTACATCCGTATCGCGGTAAAATAAAGTGCTTCGTGGATTCTTTTACTTTGTCCGAAAGCACTGGCGAAGGACGGAAGGCATCTTTTTCTATAAAGTTCATCCCCGACAGGTCTGATTTTCTATCCATCCCAAAGACGCACGGGATAACGGTTTCCGGCAATGGTTCGGCGGGCGTAATCGTCGAATCGGTAAGCGCCGAAACATCGGCAATTTCGGAAAAAGCGACTCTTTTTGATTCCCTTCATAAGTCATTCACCGCGGCTTACGACACGGCGGAACTTTCAGTAAACAAACTGAACAAGCTGGTAGATTTTCTTGACAGCATCGACGGCGTCCTTGAGGATGCCAAGACTATGATGTCCGTATATTCTGATTACAGACAAATTCTTAGCAATGCGGAAGGCAAGCTGATTGCTATTTCTATAGATGCCGAATCTTTGATAAACACGCTTGAGGAGATAATTGATTATGGAACAGATTCGTCGAAAGACGTAGAACCCACGAGCGACAACGCATTCAGCCAATTCCAGTCACTTCTTTCAGCGCTGGAATCAATGGAGGAAACTCCAGACAATGACGATGCCGCCGATCAACTGGCTTTTGCCACGACAGTCCTGATTGCCGGAAGCGCCGCTACGCTTTTGATGTACTGCTCTTTTTCTGATTCAGATTCGGCTTCCGAAGCTGAAGATAGTTTGTATGGAATATTTGATTCAATCGTCGAAAATTATCTTGCCACTGATGATGAGATAAAGAGCATCCGAGATCTCCGCAGTTATGTGCATTCCGTTGTACAGGATAACGTTTCAGAAATAGGAAAAATAAAGAGCGTCACCATTGATTCCGTTGAGCCGAATTTATCTTTTGCTTACAAATTATATGGCGATCTTGACAATGATACCGATCTGATTGACAGGAACAAAATAGAGAACCCGCTTTTTGTCCCTGCCGGAATCCCGCTTGAGGTGCTTATAAATGAAGCATGAATTTGCATTAGAACTCGGCGGTAACCGCTACAAGGGTTGGGACAATGTGACCATCGAAAAATCAATGGAGCAATGCTGTTCAACTTTTTCCATTGACGTGATCGACTCTTCTGTCCTTGACTCTATTTACCCTGGAATACCGTGCAGGCTTTTTATTGATGACAAAGTAATTTTGACAGGATATGTAGACAAACGATCTCGCAAGGCTAACGAATCAGGCGTTGTCACGATCATTTCAGGGCGTGATAGGACGGGCGATCTAGTTGACTGCACCGCCGTAAAAAAGGGCGGAGGATGGAAGAACACCTCGCTGCTCACTTTATGTAAGGATGTCTGCAAGCCTTACGGCATAAGCGTTTCCGTCGATTCTATGGTAAAAAGTTCAGTAAATGAAAAGTTCGGGTACGTGAAGCTTGACGATTGCGAAAGCACTTTTTCTTTGATTGAAAGGCTATGCCGGATGCGGTCTGTAATTCCGCTTTCAGAATCAAACGGTAATCTGTTATTGACGGTATCATCGTCGTCATGCACGACGGACGCGCTTGTCGGTGGGAAAAATATAATCGACTGGAACGAAGACATAGATTATTCAGGTCGTTATTCAATCTATTATGTTTCATCGCAATCATCGGGTAGCGGAAATTCGTGGAACGGGAAAAACGTCAAATCGAATGGCACGGCGACTGACAGTTTCATCGGCTCTTTTCTTGGCCGTTACAGGCCATTGAGAATAAGTTCGGAATCGTCATCGAGTTCTTCATATCTAAAGGCCCGCGCCTCTTGGGAGGCGGTGAACAGGGCCGCGAAATCAACTGGGATAAATGTTTCCGTTTCGGGCTGGTTCCAGAGCTCCGGCGATCTCTGGGAAAGGAACTTGCTGGTTCCCGTAGAATATGAAAAGCTGAATTGCTCGTGCACTATGCTTATAAATTCTGTTTCGTACAAAATAACTGAACAGGATGGATTTATGTGTGAGATGACCTTGAAGGATGCCGATTCGTTCACGCCTGAACCGTCAGCCGTGATTGCTAAAAATAAAAAAAAGAACAATCCTTTCGCGGGGATTAAATTTTGAATAGTCTTCAAAGCCTTATAAACCGGGCATTGAATCCGATAAGAGAAAAAATATCTCATGCCGTCCTGCGTGCGATAGTGAGCGGTATTGATGATTCAAAAGCCATGCAGCTTTTGAAAATATCATGCGCCGAAGATGACGCCACTGAAAAAGTAGAGCACCCGCAGGAATACGGATTGTCAAGCGTCGCCCCGTATGGCGGGGAGTCCATTGCCGTAAGGATAGGCGGGCGGGCCGATGATTTGGTGGCGCTGATTTCTTCATATTCAAAATCACGGCCTACCAATTTAGAGACCGGAGAAGTTTGTCTGTGGTCTGTTTTCGGACAAAGGATTACTCTTAAAAAAGACGGAAGCATTTCCATTGCTCCGGCATCAGGTAAAAAAATGATTCTAGATGCGGATGTGGAAATAACCGGGAAGGCCGATGTTACAGGCATTGTCACAGGTTCTGATTGCCGGGCCGGAACCGTTTCGCTGTTGAATCACGTGCATAGCGGTACTTCTCTTGTCTATAATGTTTCCACAGGTTCTATAACTGGATTTACAGGCGCTCCTGTATGAGGTTAATTTATGAGCAATAGTACGGATACATTCATAAACGGAAAGCGGCTTCGCGGCGACATCAAGCTTTTTTTCGATCCGACAAAAACGGATCACGCTACGATAGACATAAATCCTGAAACGTTCGATTTGTGCAGCGATGCGGGCCTTGAAAACGCAGTTCTCATTTCGCTTTTTACGGACAAACGATCAGACGATGATGTCCTTCCAGACCCAGGGAACAGCGACCGTCGCGGCTGGTGGGGCGATGTCTTGCGAGGATGGAACATAGGATCAAAATTATGGCTTCTGGCCCGTGAAAAAAGCCTTGAAACTCTAGGCACGTTGATAGAACAATACAGCTCCGAAGCCCTGCAATGGCTCGTTACTGACAACGTTGCGGAAAGCGTTTCTGTGGATGCCACCAGAGAATCAAAAACAGAGTGGAGCGTACAAATTAAAATCACGAGACCGCAGTCCAAACCCATGAAATTTATTTATTTTTATAACTGGCAAGGCCAAATATTCAGAGGTCAGGATGTCGTATACTAAACCAACTTTAAAACAGATATATGTCCGTGTTTCAGCGGACATGGAAACACGTATAAATTCAAAGCTGTCCGCCGATGCCCAGAATATAAAGGCCGTCCAGATTTTACGGGAATCATTTCTTGGTATCATTTCCGTTGTCTTTTCAGGTGCCGTCTATTTGCTGTATGGTTTCATTGATTATCTGTCCAAACAAATCTTACCGGATACGGCAGAGGAAGACTGGCTTGTAAGGCACGCTAATTTGTATGGATTGACTAGGAAGTCCGCGACGTTTGCAACCGGAACCGTTGAATTAACTGGGACGGCAGGCACCACGGTAGATTCCGGGACGTTGTTGCAGACAAACGATTCCGTGCAGTTTGCCGCTGATTCGGATGTGACCATAGCTAGCGGGGAAACTACGGCTTCAGTATCCGTCACTGCCGTTGACGCAGGAACATCAGGTAATGTGGGCGCCGCCGCCATTGATTTAGTTTCCGCCATTGACGGCGTTGATTCCGTGGCATTTACTACTGGAGCAGACGGGGCCACCGATCAAGAGACTATCGAGGAATTAAGGACGCGTCTGCTGCTGAAATTGCGGACACCAGTAAGCGGCGGGCGTGCAAGCGATTACTCCCAATGGGCTGAGTCAATCACTGGATGCGTCTATGCGTGGACCATCGACGCTTACATGGGCGTTGGAACAGTGGGAGTGATGATCGCCGGGGAAAATAAGACGGCGGTTTCCGATGATGTAAAAACAGCCGTCGCAGATTACATAGAAACTAAACGTCCTCTTGGAGTATTAGTTTATGTGTATTCCGTTGTCCCGGTTATTATCGGCTTTACGATTGCTGTACCTTCAGGAACTAGCGACGATTTGAAAACATCAATAAGGACGGCGCTCGCGGATCTGTTCAACGATGAATCAAAAATCTCCGGGACAATTCTTTTGTCTCACATCCAGAGCGCGATAATGTCTACTGGCATAAGCGATTACAGCATAAGCGGGATGACGGTATCCGGGGCATCCGTAACGGTCGGAAACATTACGGCTACTGGGCTTAATTTGTATGTCACTGATTCGGGTTCCATAACGTTCGAGGATTTGTGATGTCCGATTTGACGCAGTATATCCCGGCGCAGAAGCATTTCGAAAGCGATTATCACAAGGCGCTTCTGAAATTGCTTCCAAAAGGAATGCTGTGGCCGAAGAATCAGGACAAGATAAAGTCGGTGGCGACCGTCACGGACACGACCGACGCGGAAGATATTTTCATTGATTCGACCGATTCCGAAGACATATACATTGACAGCGCCTTGTCGGTTTCAGAAGGTACTGCGTTTTCTTTTCTTGATTGTATATTCGGCGCACTTGCTTTTGAGCTATCTAGGCTTGAGGGACGCGCGTTTAATTTGTTCAAGGAAGCCGTTCCTGGACTATCCACCGAGATGCTCGAAGACTGGGAAACGACACTAGGTCTTCCAGAATATGGTATCTCGACCGCCGGCCTTACGGAAGAACAGAGACAACAGATAGCGCAGGCTAAATTTTACAGCGATTACAATCTTGGATTGTCAAAACAATTTTACATAGACTACGCACAAACGCTAGGATTTGCAATAACGATAGATGATTCTGGAGACCTATCCAAGCCATTTCTTGTGGCGTGCACTGGAGATGATGTCTACGACATTGGAAGCCGAGTTGGTGACAGACTCAACGATTCGGCGCAGGTAGCTAACGTGGTAATGACAATAACGTCCGGGCCTGAAGATGATTCGGTCCTGAAGAAAATATTTGAAATCATAAAACCGGCACACGTGATTATCACGTGGGTTAGGGAGGATTAATTTGTATGTCACAGACGGTACAGATAAAGCACATCAGCGGTAATCTTTCGGCTCTGAACGCATTACAGATCGGGGTGCAGAGCGCCCCTGACGGAGATCTGGGATACAAGACTTGGGGCGGAAAGGACGCCGACGGCATGCTAACTCAATGGCTCTCCAAAGGAAAGGCTGGGATCTTGAAGTCATTGAAGATAACCGATCTTGCGGAAAGCGGAAGCGGTGACGCATCTGTCTTTGTCGGTGCCGATGGAGCCATGAAAAAAGGAGGCGATCCTTACAAAGTAAGGGTAGATGAAGATGACCCGCTGGAAAAATATCTGTTTGATAAGATCCTCACTACTTCCGAACTGGCAAAGAACATAGAAGCGGTGGGAGGCTTGGGGGATTCCTACGAAGCGATACGGCTTTCGCTTGTAAATGCTACGTACTACGTCAAAGGAAACTCTATTTACGGCGGAACCCTTACAGACAACTTAAACACCCTTGTCCGCAATACCCCATTTACGTGTCTGGACACGGCAACGGGCGCTCCTGACGCCTCATATTCCTGGTTTGGATGGCATATAAACTCCAACGCAGGTACGGCAGCCGCGGCGCAGATTGCCTATGCCTTCAATTCCAATGCAATAATCTGCTATGAGCGGGTTAAGACTTCAGGCACCTGGGGAGCATGGAAATTACGTGGATCAACCATGCAGATTCAGACTTTTGGTTCAGGAGCCCTCACTGCATTTCCAGGGATATTTTATATTGCATCCTCCGTTACTGATTTAGTTCTTACCCTTGCACCATCAATAGGAGGTGAGTACCACCTAAAATTTACTACCGCTGCAACGATAGGTACGATAGATCTTTCATCGGTGACTTCTTGGATAGGCTCCGCCCCAAGCATTGCCGCAGGTAAAACTTACGAATTGGACATTTTAGACGGCGTAGGCGTGATGGCGGAGGTTTCCTAAATGCTACTTCGCAGACGACTCATGTGTTTAAAATCAAAAACTAATCAGGTGCAGCATTATGACAATGATGGAAATGCCTATGATGCAGAGGGGCTAGGAATTAATTTATCTATGGCTCTATCTAATGACTTGGATATGGACTCAAATGCGCTAGGAATTAATTTATCTGTGGCACTATCTAATGACTTGGATATGGACTCAGATGCGCTAGGAATTAACGTTTCAATTGCCCTGGAGGCAGTATGATTAATTTTTGCTCAAAAGTAGGCGGATACATCACGTCCATCAAGAACATGGACACCGGAGAGGAATTAATTGATTCCCCTACACACAACCTTGTCACTGCATCGGGTATAGACCTGCTCCTTAATGGCAGGCGCGTTTCAGATGGAACCTCCCTCATAAATAACTTTTTTATGTTCACAGGCAATAGCTATGCTATTGGATTTGGTTTCCCCTACATTTTTGTAGGCAGTGGGACATCCCCGACAACTTCAGATATGGTTACATTGCAGTCTTACAAATCGGCAAAATCAGTGACCTCATCAACACCACTTAAAGGTACAGCTACATCAATAGCCGATGGAAAATGGCATCAACGCCTTGTAAAAACAATTTCCGTCGACGACGGCGACCTGCCTGTAACGGAAATTGGGTTTGGTCCTGATAGCCCCCCATCCACAATTTTTTCAAGGATACTTCTCAAAAATCCGATAACTGTCGGTGGAGTTTACTCAATAACGTATGATTTCTACATATCCCTTCCCTTCCATGAAAGAACTTTCGTAAGTGATCTGGGTGGCACAGGAATTCCAGGAGAACTCAAAATTGATGAAAATTATTACACGGGATTGGGAGGAATTTCAATTCCGAAATTAGCTCCTGGCTTCGATGCTAACAGCACTTATGGCAACTTTTGGGTTGGCCCAAATGGAAACAACACCAATGTTCCGATTGGAATTTTGATTCCTTATTGTTTTCCGCAAGATGATTTGCTATCTCAATGTCCTATGCTTTCAGCTGACACGTCTTTAGATTTTGGAGATGACAATTCAACACGTTTACCATATCATACCGATGGGTATTGCACGTGCACTCCTGGGTCGTATGTGGCCTCCCAAGGTTACCGCGATTTTACCTACACGGTGTCAGCTGCATATCCAACTGCATCATCCGGAGTTTTGCATATCGCATACATAAATCTTCGGGGACTTGCAATGCGCTTTGGGTCATACGTAAACGGGAGCTGGGTAGGGCAGACTTTAAATAAAGATGGCTCGTACAAATTAAACATATCTCTCCGATATACTTACATGGCGGAATAAAAAGGAGCAATAGACCTTCATGAACTCTGAATTGACGACACTGGTCATAGCAGCAGCCTCTTTCCTGGGGGCGGGGGCGACATTTCTCCGCGCAGAAGCCTCCCGCCGCAAGATAGAGCTGGACCGGGCAGAGACAGGAAAGCGCCGGGATCAGGACAAGAAAAACCAGTCTCAGGAGATTGCCCTGCTGAAGCATGACGTGGATTCAATGCAGAAACGTATTGATGAGAACCGGGACTATGTTGAGCGGAAAGTGGACAGCATAGATACAAAGCTAGATGGACAGTCTGCCCAGATAAACCAGATGATGGGCAAGCTGGACACCTGGATGGCTACGCACAAATGAAAAAGTTTATACTTAACATTCTTGCCCAGATTGCGCTTTCGTTGGCTCTGTCCAAGGGCAAGAAGGCAGAAGTCAAGATCAGTAGGAGGCTCTAATGAAGCTACTTGAAATCCGCAATACCCCATTCACATGCTACGGAACGGCCACGGGTGCGCCGAACACGATCAGTTTTGAAAGTGAAACCGGGATGCGGCTATTCATGTCGATCAATATTTAATTTATGATAAATAAACAGACCAACCAAGATATTAAAGAGGTGCAGAATGCATAGGACACAAGGCGAAGACTACGTTGAGATAGACGGAAAGCGGATGTATCAGGCGGCAAATCCGGCAACGGCTACAAAGGCCACGAGGCTCCCGGCGGCCAGTATGAACGCAATCCAGGAGGAAATCTCAAGGACCATCGAAGGCGCTGGAATTACTTTGTCTGCGACTGCCGCAGCTGATGAAACGTCCGGATGGTCGCAGCTGCTTCAATCAATAAAAATCCTTTCCGGGTGGAAGACGTTCACGCCAGAAAACGGCACCATAGACACTGGGACGTGGGCCAATAATTCCATAGTGCAGATGCAGGCTTGGGCGAATGAGATAATCAACACCGGGTCAACCATTAAAGATTCAGTGATGCTCATCCTGCCTAAATGGGGCTCTACGGGAACCAAGGTCACTACGAGCTGCACGTTCACGCACAACTTAACGACGGGAGAAGATTTCTCGTGTGCAATCCCTGCCGGAAATCTACTTATCGTTTCGTTCGGAGCTGATGCTAAAGTTTCCGAATACGCACGCCTTCCGATGTCCGCGGACAACACGTCCGCCATTTTCAAAACTTTGTCCGTGAGTGGCTCGCTATCATTCCCAGCGGGCAGCATCTCGGAGGCGATGATTGCCAACGACGCAGTCACGTCTCATAAAATCGCTGCTGGAGCGGTTGAGATGGGAGCCATCGCCGTCGGGGCTGTGACTGAGGACACAATTGCCGTCGGGGCTGTGACGGAGGGCAAGATTGCAGACGGAGCCGTGACGGAGGGCAAGATTGCCAACGACGCAGTCACGTCTCATAAAATAGCTGCTAGAGCGGTTGAGATGGGAGCCATTGCCGTCGGGGCTGTGACTAAGGACACAATTGCCGTCGGGGCTGTGACGGAGGGCAAGATCGCGGACGGAGCGGTATCGTTAATAAAACTAAGCGGAGACATTATAGTTCTATGGCGTCAAAACTTTAGTTTTTCTTCTACCGTACTTACGCCTTCTGGAATTACATCCGCATACGTCGCTTGTCCTAGGACGCTTATCGAAGGTTTTTCATTACGAATCGTAGTGAGATCTGATACTTGGAGCACTTCGCTTCAAGTAGTATCTATAGTGATAGGCGGACAGACATTCACAAATTTAACGTCTGGATGGACATATGAAGACGAATGTTATATTTTGGATAATGTCCCTATAACAAGCTCAATGTGTGTTGATTTTATTAATGTAAGCATCAATACAGCAAACTTTTCTACGGGGCAGTTGGTTATGTCCGTGCAGCAGTACGTATAAATTTATGAAAATATTTAACAAGGGAAATATATGGCTGAAATAAGATTTAAAGACCTGACGCCCAGGATACAATCAGTTTCGAAAGCGAAACTCGTAACAACTTTGTCCGATTCGGACAGCGTGGAGGAATGAAATGACCCCTGCACTGGCAACGGCATTGATTGCACTGATAGGCTCACTATCTGCATATCTCAAGGCGCACACTGAAAACTCACAGATAAGGCAGGAGCGCGAACAGACAGCGAAGGAAAGGGACGCGGCGAATGAGCTCATAGCATACAAAGTTGAGCAATGCGAAAAGCGCCTTGACAAGACCGATCCGAAGATAGACCAGATACTTTCGATGCTCACCGACATCAAGGTAGAGCTTGCGAAGAAGGCAGAGAAATGAAAAAGTTTGTGCTTAATTTACTCGCTCAACTTGTCCTTTCGCTTGCATTGTCGAAAGGCAAAAGTGCGAAGATGAGCGTCACGAAGCGGTTTTAATTTGTGTATATTTTAGACATGGATTTAACAAAAATACTACTAATCGCTTTATGTATATGGGTTTCAATATCGGCTACGTTAATAGCCGTTATTTTAGCCGAATTAGCAGTTAGAGAAAAGATTGTATACGATATTGAGCGGCTAAAAAATAGGATAGAATATGATAAAGTTGAAAATCATTGAAAATTCTCCGCTCTATCTTGAGCCGCATGAGGTCAAGGGTTACTGGCGCTTAATGGGTGATGCTTACATCACCCTCGTGACGGATGAAGGTCACATAACGGCGCATCTCCTTAAGGGATGGGTGACGGACAAACGGAGCGGAAGCGATGCGATTAATTTGTTCGTGCCTAAGTGGTGCGGGCCTTACAGCACATACAGCGCGATAGTGGCTTTTCACGACTGCTCCTGGAGCGGGTGGATTTCGCGCGCGCTTTCCGATGAGCTTCTGCGTCAAGGAATGATTCTTTCCGGTAAGGTCTCCGAGCGCCGCGCCGCCGTGGTTAAATTCGCCGTGGATCATTTCGGACACTACTATGACCTGGAAGAAAAACTTCCGGGTGTATACAAATTCAACAGGTCAATGGAGAGCATCATATGGACGCACTAAATGGAAATAGTCAACTCGTAAATTTCATTTGTACGCAGGAAGGCTTCGAAGCCAATGCCTACAAGGACTCGGCTGGAGTATGGACGGTTGGTTTCGGATTCACCGGAAAAATGCACGATGACCGCGATGTCATTGATGTGCGCAACCTATCGCTCGATGTCGCGAAGCAGGAACTTGCGTACAGGCTTACGGCTTTGCTTGATGAACTGAAGGCTCTGTGCGGAGACGTTGAGCTAACGGAAAATCAGGCATCCGCTCTTGCGAGCCTTGCGTACAACGTTGGCTCAACGGCGCTCTCAAAGTCAATGCTCATAAGGAAAATAAAGGCTAAGGACTTCATCGGCGCATCGGACGAGTTCCAGCGCTGGGCGCTTTGCGGAGGCAATCCTATGCGAGGCCTTAAGTTGCGCCGTCACAGGGAAGCCATACTCTTTTTAAGCTGATTATCTATACGAATCAAGCACTGATTTACTTTTACTCATGGCCCTTCTGTATTTTTCGGCAGCATCATAGCGGAGATGACATAGCTGGCACGCGGCCCGAAGCCTGTCATCATTTACGTCCCAATTTGTCTCGTCGTTGTCTAGATGAGCGACGGTAAGGACAACTTTGACTCGCTTTGGGTTAGGCACATCTTTCCCATTTTTCCTTTCAAAAGTCATAGGCTGTTTCATTGCTTCGTCAAGGCTTCGAAACCATTTCGTGCGCCCGTGGTGTTTGACAGCCCACACCCACTCGCCGTCCTTGAAATCGCAGCCCGGAAATTCACATCTTCCTCCTGCTCTTTTAAGAATTCTTGGACGGATTTCTGTCAACCAGTTTGGCGGATATTTTTTGTAGTCTATCGGCATTGATTCTTTCTCATTGTTAATTTGTGTGTAATAAGTCCCGCGATACGCACGGGCGCGT
>Ga0265294_10002348_pt1 | contig 24908 bp, 25 predicted proteins | sample MunlanPumphouse3_FD_192504 | JGI IMG/M metagenome (GOLD analysis project Ga0265294, IMG submission 192504) | Groundwater microbial communities from a municipal landfill in Southern Ontario, Canada - Pumphouse #3 | ecosystem: Environmental > Aquatic > Deep subsurface > Groundwater | place... | reverse complement strand
GCTCGTCGGCGTCGATGTCGATGAGCCTCTTGTGCACCCGCATCTGCCAGCGATCCCAGGTTGCGGTACCTTCGCCGTCAGGGCTCTTCCTGGTGGGGACCACGAGTTTCTTCGTGGGCAGCGGGATAGGACCTGCCAGATTGACGCCGGTACGCTCTGCTATCTCTTTGATCCTGTCACAGACCATCTCGATTTTCTCGAAATCGGTTCCGGAAAGACGTATTCTGGCCTTCTGCATGTTAACCACCAAAAAATTATAGGTATCGTCTTATCTCATCTGCTTGGGTGTGATGTCCATGCACACGCCTGCCGCAATGGTGGATCCCATATCACGGACAGCGAACCGGCCGAGCTGCGGGATCTCCTTGACCTTCTCGATGACCATGGCCTGGGTCGGCTTGATCTTGACGATCGCGGCATCGCCGGTCTTGAGGAACGTGGGGTTCTCTTCCTTGACCTGGCCGGTGCGGGGGTCGAGTTTCTTCATGAGTTCGATGAAGGTGCACGCGATCTGGGCAGTGTGGCAGTGGAAGACCGGGGTGTAGCCGACGGTCAGGGCGCTGGGGTGGTGGAGCACGACGACCTGTGCGATGAACTCGTCAGCGACGGTCGGCGGCACATCGGCGGGACCGCAGACGTCACCGCGGCGGATGTCACCCTTGCCGATACCGCGGACGTTGAACCCGACGTTGTCGCCGGGGAGTGCCTGCGGGATCTCTTCGTGGTGCATCTCGATGGACTTGACCTCACCCTCTTTGTTCGCGGGCATGAAACTGACCTTCATTCCCTTCTTCATGATACCGGTCTCGACACGGCCGACGGGCACGGTTCCGATACCGGAGATGGAGTAGACGTCCTGGATGGGGAGACGCATGGGCAGGTTCGTGGGCTTCTCGGGTTCGCTGAGCGCGTTGAGAGCGGCGAGTATCGTTGGGCCCTTGTACCAGGGGGTGTTCTCGCTGGGCTTGGAGATGTTGTCCCCGACGAACGCGCTCATCGGGATGAAGCTGATGGCGTCTGGCTTGTAGCCGACCATCTTGAGCAGCTGGGAGAGTTGCTCCTTGACCTCGTTGTAGCGCTTCTCGTCGTACTTGGCGGCATCCATCTTGTTGATGCCGATGATCAGCTGGTTGATGCCGAGCGTACGGGACAGGAAAACGTGCTCCTTGGTCTGCTCCATCACGCCGTCGGGTGCGGCGACGACCAGCAGTGCGGCGTCTGCCTGGGATGCGCCCGTGATCATGTTCTTGACGAAGTCACGGTGCCCGGGGCAGTCCACGACGGTGAAGTAGAACTTGTCCGTGTCGAACCGCTTGTGGGCGATGTCGATGGTGATACCGCGCTCACGCTCTTCCTTGAGGCTGTCCATGACCCAGGCGAACTCGAACGAGCCCTTACCCTTGGATTCGGCCTCCTTCCTGTATGTCTCGATGATGTGGGGCGGTACGGTTCCGGTCTCAAAGAGCAATCGACCCACGGTAGTAGACTTCCCGTGGTCGATGTGTCCGATAACTGCTAAATTCATGTGGGGCTTTTCAACTGCCATAGATAGTATCCTCCACTCAAATAGGCCTGTCAGCTCGAACAGCCTGCTTATGCGAGTAACTTATACGTATGACGTCCTCCATATAAAGCATTTCTATGCGCGGCAATTGCGTGCATTTCCTAAATACACCGGGTAATCGACAGAATCTTATTCTCCGGAAATCTACGTTCCTCATACCATGAAGATACTTGAGTTTCACCGTGACGATGCAAAGGATCGAGTGACGGTAACGTGCGCAGATCGTGAGGTGTCGGTCCACTCACACTGCGGTTATTGCCGGCACTGCGCAGGTGTCCGGGTGGGCAGGCGAACGATCCCGACGCCACAGCGCCAGGCTCTCTCCGGCGTGATGAGGGGCGTGGACCCCGATGAGAACTTGCTAAACGCTGCCACCATGTTTAACACCCTTGTCCGGGACGGTAATGCTCTCGAGTGCGAGGACGATGCAGGCGAAGGGTTCCACTCTATGTACCGTCGCTAGATCTGGCGCCGGTTCTTCACCGGAGCGGCTATCTGTCTCGGGCCGCCTCCGGCATACCGGCTATCCTTCACTACTCCGCTTCCGGGACGTTCGGCCCGAACTCTTTTCGAATCCCTTCCGCGAACCTGTCATACCCGATCTCGTCCATCTGGTCGGCAAGGGGCCGGCCGCTCCAGGCGGTGCGGTAGACCCAGTAGATGATACGGTCGACAACCTCGACGACCTCCTCCTCGGTCTCGACGGTGATGAGCTCCGTTCCTGCGGTAGGGGAGGATCCACGCCGGCCGCCGACCGTGATCTGGTAGTGGGCGTACTCGGACTTCAGGAGATGGTAGGGGCAGGAGTGGATGCAGATACCGCACTGGACGCATTTGCTCTCGTCGAGAACCGATATGCCGTTCTTCAGTGCTATGGCGCACTGCTTGCAGTACTCCACGCAGGTGCCGCACCCCGTGCAGAGGCCTGGAATACGTAGCGGCCGGATCCTGCCGATGATCCCGATGTCGTTTAAGAGCGGGCTGTTGCACATGTAGGTGCAGCCGGATATGGCGATGCGGAGTCGTATTGGGAGTTCCTTTCCGAAGACTCGTTCGTCAATCTTCCTGGCAAGGTCAATCGTCTCGCAGTTGGCATATTTGCACCGTTCCGTGCCCGGGCAGGCCATGATGTTGACAACTTCGTTGTACTCCGCCCCGATGGGTGTCCCGTTCTTCTCGAGGGCTTTGGCTATCTTCTTGAGGTTATCGGGGTTCACGTGCGGGATCTCCGCCGCCTGCCGCATGGTGAGGTGGAGTGAGCCGTCCCCAAATTTTTCGCTGATTTTAGCAAGCTGCTTGACCTGGGCCGCGGAGAGGACTCCTGCCGGAATCCGCACCCGTACTGTCGCATAGTCTGCGTTCCGCTCGGTGATGATCCCTCCCCGGGAGTGGAGGGTAGGGTCTTGCATCATTCTACAGTAGTAGCGGTCGCCGGGATAAAAAAGGTGATTACGAGAGGGCGAGGAGGAGTATGATTCCTGCCCGGACGATCTCGTTTGCGGCGCCGACGACGTCGCCGTTGACGCCGCCGAAGAGCCGCCGGGAGAGGAGCAGCATCAGCGCGGCGATGACTGCCGTGGCCGCGAGGGTGAGGGCGACACTCGCCCGGGGCACCGGCAGCAGGAAGAGCGGCAGCATGAGCAGGGTGGCCGGGACAAGGAACCACGGTTTTGCAAACCCATGGAGGTAGGAGTGAATCCCCTCCCGGAACGGCGCGCCGAGTGTGGTGAGCCAGGACATCCCGGCCTTCGCGCAGACCTCGGCGATGAGGATGGCCGCCGGGAGGTTCGCGGCGGTCTGGAGTCCGGCGAACAAGAGGAGTGTGACGACGATGCCCGCCGCAACGGCTCCGGCCCCGGTCGTCCGGTCGGTCATGGCCGTGACTCTCTTCTCCCGGCTCCCGTGGGCCATGAGCCCGTCGCCGAAATCCAGCAGCCCGTCGAAGTGGTTGCACCCGGAGAGAAGAAGCACCACGGCGAGGGCGACGGCCGCACCCACCGTCGGGGATGCTATCCAGTACGTGATGCCGGCCGCTACCCCGCCGATGACGTACCCGGCGAGCGGGTAGAGGTAGGAGCGGCGGGCGAAGTGCTCGAAGTCGACCGGTCTCCCGAGGGGGAGCGAGGTGCAGAACTGGAGGAGGGCGAGGACCGATTTCACATCGATCCCATCGACTCGCTGTAGAGGCGCGACGTGCAGCCGGCGATCAGCCCGGCGACGGCATCGTCGAGGAACGGTCCGAGTTTGCTCAGGATCCCCGGCTTCTTCTGGTCGTAGCGGGTGAACTCGAACCGCGCATAAGTCCCCCCGATCACCTCGGCAATGGCCATCCCGATGATCTCGTCGGAGAGGAGGAAGACCGGGTCGTCGGCGATCTCGGAGTCTTTCCGCTTCACGTAGAGCTCGTCCTCGAGCAGGAGGGCCCCGAGGAGGAGCGATGATATGTTTGGATCCTCAAGCGCCTTCCCGATCTTTGCGTCAAGCCTGCGCGCGGCCTCATCCGCCCCTATCCCGTGGGGGACGTAGAGTTCCATCGCGGCGCCGACGATATCTCTCCTTACGATGCCTTTCTCTTCCAATCTGCGCTCTATCTCGAACATTGTTGAAGTATTTGGTTTGGGGAGGTATTTTTGGGTTTGGTATTAGCGACGCTCGGAGAAGACCGAAGGTCTTCGAGGAGCGGAGGTTGAGCACCGCAGGTGCGAGCAGCGACTGGCGCTCGCACCAGACGGTGCGAACGGCCGGAGCTCGAGAAAACGCGAAGCGTTTTCGAGTGCGACGCTCTGAGGTGCCGAAGTGCGAGCACCGCCAGATCGCGATGCTCCGCCACGCCCCTCCACTGCGCCCCCCTCCCCGCCCACGCCCGACCACCACGCTCCGACAGCAACCTCTTCTATCCCGCGGCGCCTACCCTGTACCAGATGTCTAACCCGTTCCTCTCACAGGACCCCGAGATAAGGCCCGAGCGTCCGATGCTGGCACTCGTCCTCGGCAACACCATGCTCTCCACCGTCCCCGGCATATCCGGCGCAGGGCCGACCCCCGAAAAGACCCTGCTCACCCCGAACCTGGATGCGGAGCTCGTCACGACCGGTGCGATCACGAGCGTCGCGGCCCGGCCGAACACCCCCACCGGCTGCCCGACGCCGGCGAGCATCACCCGGTCGATGGTAGAACTGACCGGGCTTGCCCCCGTTATCATCAACGCGGGGCTCGCCCATACCCCCACCGTCCCCTGCCTTGACGTCTACGGGAGCCCGGGCGGCGATCCGAGGAAGGAGGACGCGGTGCCGCAGGCGGCGCTCCTCTTTGAGCGGGGCGAAGCGGTTGGGAGGCTGCTCTCGCAGTACAGCGACTTTCTGATGCTTGGGGAGTGCGTCCCCGGCGGGACGACCACCGCTCTCTGCGTTCTCCGGGCGCTCGGTTATGATGCCTCGGTCAGCAGCGCGTTTGCAGAGAACCCCCTCGGCCTGAAAGACGCCGTCTGCCGGGAAGCGCTCGCCCGGATAGACGCGACGGGTGCAAGGGGCCCCCTCGAGATCCTTCGTGCCGCGGGCGATCCCATGATGCCGGTGGCGGCGGGGATCGCGAGCACCTATGCCGGCGAGATCCTTTTTGCCGGCGGAACCCAGATGCTTGCCGTTGCGGCCATCCTGAAAGCGCTCGGAAGACGGGTGCCCGGTCTTGCGACGACGGTTTACGTCAGGGACGATCCCTCCGCCGGGTTCGTCCGGTCGGTTGCCGATGTCGGCACCGTCGCGTGCTACGTCGATCCGAACTTCGCCGAGCTTGGGCACGTCGGGCTCGCCCGCTACTGCATCGGCGAAGTCAAGGAGGGGATGGGGGCCGGAGGGGCGCTGACGCTCGCGTTCCTCATGGGCCACGAGCCCGAGGAGATCACCCGGAAAGTCTTCGATTTCGTCGAGAAGTACGCCTGAGGGAAGGACTATACCTTTTTACATCCATCTATAAGCAATGCTTCCACTCTATGTGGTCAACAATCACGGACAGTTCAACCACCTGATCCTCCGGACGCTTCGTGACATGGATATCGAGGCCACGATGGTCTCAAACGAGACCCCGCCGGCCGAGGTTGCCCGGGGGTGTCGGGGGATCATCCTCGGCGGCGGCCCGACCCTTGAGCGCGCCGGCGTCGCTCCGGCATACCTCGATCTCGGTCTTCCTGTTCTCGGCATCTGCCTTGGGCTGCACATCATGGTGACGGCCCGGGGCGGTGCGGTTCGCCGGGGTGCGAGCGGCGGGTTCGGTGCGGTCGAGGTTGAGATCCTCGAACAAAGCCCTCTCCTCCAGGGCTACTCCGACCGGATGCAGGTATGGGCATCGCACGCGGATGAGGTCTCGGTTGTGCCGGAAAGGTTTGTCCGGCTTGCAAAATCGTCCATCTGCGGCGTGGAAGCGATTGCATCTCCCGATGAACACCTCTACGGCATCCAGTGGCACCCGGAGGTCAGCCATACCGTCAACGGACGGCTTCTCTTTGAGAATTTTGACAGGATATGCTCGGAGTAGATGACGTTGCGGCTCAACTCGGGTCGATTGGATTTCGTTGCAGAGGGTGCGGCGCCTGCTGCCGGCGGGTTGCGGAGGACTCGAACCTCGTGCTGGTGAGCCCTGCCGAGGTCCGGACGATCATGGCGGCGACCGGTATGGCCTGGGGTGAGGTTGCCGAGCCCTACCCCGACTTCATTGGCACCGATAACGGCGCGGAGTACACCCTTGCATGGTGTCTCAGGCGAACGGCCGATGCCTGCATCTTCCTCCAGGACGGGCGGTGCTCGATCTACGCTCACCGCCCCTGGATCTGCCGCACCTACCCGTTTATGCTGGTGGACGATGACCTGCGGGTCTCGGAGTGCCCCGGCCTCGGTACGCCGCTCTCTCCCTACGATGCGCGCAATGCGGCGGCCGATCTCTGCAGGCGGCAGGTTGCTGAGGGGGTAGAGGAAGACGGTATCCGCGCCGTCTTCCATGAAGCGACGGTGCCGCCGGGAAAGCGCGTCGTGATCGACAGCGAAGGCGTGAAGGTGCTTGATGGCTGAGATCCGCCTCGTCGGGACGGCGCATGTCTCGCAGAAGAGTGTCGAGGAGGTTCGGTCCGCGATAGAGGAGTTCCAGCCCGATATCGTCGGCGTCGAGCTCGACCGGGGGCGGTTCATATCGCTCACAGAGGAGACGGCCGAACCCTCGGTGGGGGAGATCCTGAAGGGCGGGAACTTCGGCCAGCTTCTCGTTCAGTGGGTGCTCACCTACATCCAGCAGCGAATCGGTGCCGAAACGGGCGTGAAGCCCGGTGCCGAGATGCTCGCCGCCGTCGAAGAAGCCGAGGCGCACCAGAAGCCCGTGGCGCTCATCGACCGGGACATCCGGATCACGCTCTCCCGGTTCTGGGGCAAGATGGGTATCTGGGAGAAGATCAAGCTCATCGGAGCCCTGATATATTCGCTCGTGAGCGTCGAGGGGCAAAAGATCGATGTCGACGAGTTCACGGATCAGGACGTCGTGAGCGCTGCGATGGAAGAGTTCCGGAAGTTCTCCCCCCAGGGCGCCCAGGCCCTGATTGACGAACGGGACGCCTATCTGGCCCACCAGGTTCTGATGCTCACGGGTCGGTACGAGCGGGTGCTCGCCGTCGTCGGTGCTGGACATATCCTGGGTGTGCAGCAATATCTGGACGCACCGGAGACGCTGCCGCCGCTCCCCTCCCTGACAGCCGGGGTGAAGGGTCTCCCGTGGGCGAAGATCCTCGGGGCGGGCGTCACCGCCCTCTTCCTCCTCCTGATCGCCGCGATAGCCTTTTCGGGTCTTGGGCTCGACGTCCTGCTGACCGCTCTCCTCTACTGGGTTCTGATCAACGGGGTTTTGTGTGCTGTGTTCACCCTGGTTGCCGGCGGGCATCCTCTCTCGGCCGCCACGGCGTTTGCGGTCTCCTGGATGACATCGCTCAACCCGCTGCTTGCGGCGGGATGGTTTGCCGCCATCGTCGAGGCGAAGATCAGGAAGCCTGCTGCGGGAGAATTCCGGCAAATCATTGAGGCGGAGACTCTCACAGAGATGCGGCGGATTCCGCTCTTTAGAGTGGTGCTGGTTGCAGCCCTCGCGAACGTCGGGAGCACGCTCGGCACAATCCTCTACTTCCTCTTCATCTTCCCGGTTCTCGGAATCGACCCGACTGTGGTCATCGTCGAGGGCTTCTCGAACATGGTAGAGACGATACAGGGCCTCTTCTAGGTCGGCCTTTTTGCCGCCCCCTTCCTTACTCCATTTCCCCAAGGTATTTAGGCCTGGAGTGCCCACCATCGTTGCATGAGTCCGATTGGTGGAACGGTTAATCTCGGTGTCACCGTGATACGGAGCAGGCACAGCGTTCGGAAGTACAAGGACAGTCCGATCGAGGAGAAAACCATCAAAGACGCCCTCGACTGCGCACGGCTTGCCCCGACCGCACGAAACGAGCAGCCCTGGCTTTTCGGGACAATCCAGAGCCGCGATACGCTGCAGGCGATTGCCGATCTCGCCGAGAACGCCAGGTTCATCGCCGATGCCCCCATCTGTTTCGCCGTCTTCGGGAAGAGGGATGCGAAGTACTACCTCGAAGACTGCTGTGCGGCGACGATGCAGCTCCTCCTCGCGCTCCAGGCGTGGGGTGTCGGGTCCTGCTGGGTTGCGGGGGAGAAGAAGGATTATGCCGAGGATGTCCGGAAACTCCTCAATGTCCCGGAGGAATACACACTTGTATCTCTCGTGCCCGCGGGATACCCCGAGGAGATCCAGATCGCGAAGAAGAAGATCCTCGACGAGGTCACGTTCTTCGAGCGTTACGAGGAAGAGTAGGCTGGTATAAGAGATATTACTTTTTTGCTCCGTTTGAGGCGTCCAGGCGGTACCAGATGGCTCTCTCACCCGTCGCTCTGTTTGGCCGGGCAGTAGGGGCAGAGGGCGTTCTCGACGTCGTCGGCTTTCTCCCTGATCGGGCAGAGGTATTCCCCGTTCCTGGCCTCGACCTCGAATCCGCCGGGAAACGGCGTGCCCACGGGGTGAGCGGGGCGGTCGAGGACGAAGATGTTGAAGGCGGCAAGGAGGAAGTAGAGGAGTTCGAGGTGCCGCTCCCCTTCGTCTCCGCGAAGGCATGTCTTCTCGACCATATCGCAGAAGTCCTGGTATTCGCCCGGGAGCGGCCTCTCCCCGTCTCCCGGATCTCCCCGGCGGGCGGCGACGATGAGGGTGTGATGCGTCGTAAAGATCTGCTCCATCACGCTCGGGTAGAGGCGTCGCCGGTATCCGGCGGGAACGGACCGGAGGTCGCGCTCCACCCTCCCCCGCATCTCCTGGAGGTCGAAGAGCGAGTAGCCGGACACCTCACGGTAGAGGATCTTTGCGAGTTCTCTCTGGCTCCCTGCTGACCGCAGGCGGGCGCAGACCCGCCGGACATCGCTCTTCGTGATCATCGCATCACGCAGATATGATTTGTACCTCCAGATGCATCAGTCCTTCCGTTACGCGCGAAAATAGAAAAATTTATATTGGTAAGAAGGAAACTTCCTTCCGATGAATGGCGAGAACACGTTGTGGGTGAGCCGGGAGGCCGGGGCATGATCGACTCCGGCGCTACGGCGTTTATCCTGGTCTGTACGGCACTGGTCATGCTGATGACCCCGGGAGTGGGGCTCTTCTACGGAGGGCTCGTGCGCCGGAAGAACTTCATCTCGATGATCGCACTCTCGTTCATCGCATTTGCCCTTGTCAGCATCCAGTGGGTCGTCTGCGGCTACAGCCTCTCCTTCGGCGCCGACATCAACGGGCTGATCGGGGGTCTGGAGTACGCCTTCCTGCAGGGTGTCGGGATGGACGGCGACGGCATCCCGGACCTGCTCTTTATGGCCTTCCAGATGGTCTTTGCGGGTCTCACGCTTGCAATCGTGACGTCCGGGGTTGCGGAACGGATAAAGATCAGTTCGTTCGTCGTCTTCGGCCTGCTCTGGACGACGCTGGTCTACGACCCGCTTGCTCACTGGGCGTGGGGCGGCGGATGGGCGGCTCAGCTCGGTGCGCTCGACTTTGCCGGCGGCACGGTCGTTCACATCAGTTCCGGCTTCTCGGCGCTGGCGCTCGCGCTCGTCATCGGGAAGCGTCTCGGGTTCGGCGGCCACGGCATGGAGCCGAACAACATTCCGATGGTTCTCCTCGGCGGGGCGCTCCTCTGGTTCGGGTGGTTCGGGTTCAACGCCGGGAGCGCTCTTGCCGCGGACGGCCTTGCGGCAAACGCGTTCGTCGCGACGAACATCGCCGCCGCTTCCGGGGCACTTGCCTGGCTCTGTGCCGCCTGGGTTCGCGGCAGACCGGGTTCGGTCGGGATCATCAGCGGGGCGATTGCCGGGCTCGTCGCCATCACTCCGGCGGCCGGGTTCGTCACGCCCATGGCCGCGATTCCGATCGGGGCCGCTGCCGGTCTGGTCTGCTACGGCGCTCTGCTCTTCCGGGTTCGTGAGGGACTCGACGAGAGCCTCGATGCGTGGGCGATCCACGGCATGGGAGGCATCTTCGGCGCCCTCGCAACCGGAGTCTTTGCGGTCGCGGCTATCGGCGGCGTGGACGGTCTGCTGTATGGAAATCCGGCCCAGTTTCTCATCCAGATGCTGGATGTGGCCGTGGTCGTGACCTACTCGTTCGGCGTGACCTACGTCATCGCAAAGGTCGTCGATCTGGCGATGGGGCTGCGCGTCACCGAGGAGGAAGAGTATGTCGGACTGGACATCGCCCAGCATGGCGAGTCCGTGCGGGTGTGAGGTGGTGTGAATGAAGATGGTTACCGCAGTCATCAGGCCCGAGATGTTCGATGCCGTGAGGGCGGCGCTCGAGGCCGACGGCATCTACGGGATGACCGTGAGCGAGGTGATGGGGCGGGGGGCGCAGAAGGGTATCGCCCTCCGGTTCAGGGGAAAGACGGTGCCGGTCGAGCTCATCCCGAAGGTGAAGATCGATATGGTCGTCAGGGACGGCGATGTCGAGAGGATCGTCGGGATCGTCCGGGCGAACGGCCGGACCGGCAAGCCGGGCGACGGGAGGATCTTCGTCCTGCCGGTCGAGAGCATCTGCCGGGTGCGGACGGATCTGGAGGATCCGGAGGAATTATAACTTTTTTTGGGCTGGTCTGGGGGGCTTTGCCCGGGGGTGGTTAGTGGCATAGAATGTTTAAGATCAGGACGTTCCGCCTGCTGTCACATGTGAGCGTAGCATCACAATTATGGGCTGGAGACAGGGGAGGGGGGATGCTCCCCCCTCCCCGTCAGCCCCACCCCCAAGGGCGATATCCCCTTGAAATCCGTGCATTGGGCAGGCGATACTCCGAAGAACGGCATATGGAGATCTAACGGGTCGAAAGATAGGAGTACAAACGCTGCCAGATGCGAGTGGCGACAGCCAAAATGCGAAAAAAGCGAGGGAAAAGTCCCGGTGCAGTGGACCGTGGGGATATCGCCATGACTGCCCCCGCCCCCGGGGCGGGGAACGATTGCTGGAACGGCAGGAGTTTGAGCACCGAAGGTGCGTAGCCCCACGGTCCACTGCACTGGGATCTCTCCTCATTTGTAGGTTTTACTTGGCAAGACCCACAATCACTGGTGTTTTCCGCCTACCGCGGCTTGCCCTCGCCCGGGTTTGTGCCTCCAAAACCCTCTTCTGTAGCGCCGTCATTTCCCAAAATGCGGCAGAACCTCCTTCGCGTAAAACTCCATGAACTCCCGCTGCTGCTGCCCGATCTGGTGGATGCAGACGTGGTCGAACCCCTTCCCGATGCTCTCCTCGATCTTCTTGATATGCGCCTCCGGGTCTGGGCCGCAGACGACGTGCTCCGCCACGTCCTCCGGCGTCACCATCTTTGCCGCCTGCTCGTAGTGGGTCGGCGTGGGGAGGAGCCGGTTGAGTTCTCCCGTGTTTGCGGGGATCGGCCACTGCTCGTAGGCCGTCCTCTGCCCTTCCTCCTCGGTCTGGGCCCAGCAGACCGAGTTCTCGATGTATGCCGGTTTATCGCCACCCCCCGAGTCGCGGAAGATGATGAGGTTCTCCTCGGCGTTGCTGCCCGGGTTGATGAACCCGTCGCCGACCCGCGCGGCCAGGGACGCGCTGATCGGACCTTCCGACGCGATGTAGATCGGAGGGAGCTCCTCCGGAAGCGAGAAGACCTGCGCGTTCTCGAGCGTGTAGAAGGCGCCGTAATAGTCCTGCATCCCGCCCTTCCAGAGCACCCGGATCACCTCCACCGCCTCCTCGAGCATCTCGATCCTGACCGGCGCTGGGGGCCAGCGGTCACCGAAGACGTGCTCGTTGAGGTTCTCTCCCGACCCGAGGCCGAGGGCAAACCGTCCCGGCATCATCATGGCGGCGGTTGCGGCGGCCTGGGCGATGATGCCGGGGTGAATCCGTATCGTCGGGCAGGTGACACCCGTCACCAGCCGGAGATCCGCCGTCACCTGCGAGATGCCGCCGATGACGCCCCAGACAAACGGGCTCTGCCCCTGCCTGCTCGTCCAGGGGTGGTAATGATCTGATATCATGGCAAACGCAAAGGCGGTATCTTCCGCCTGGCGGGCGTTGCAGACCAGATCAAGGGGGCCGTGCTCTTCGCATGCAAGTTTATAACCGATTTCGACCATCCGTCATCACATCCGTGCCGGCGCCCCCCTCAAGCATCTCACGGCATATAGGTTTCCCCGGCCCGGCACCAGATAAATAGAACCCTCGCCATACTGTACTGCATGGCAACACCCACTCTCCAGGTGGCGCTCGATCTCCTCGAGCTTGATCGTGCGGTTGAGATCGCAGATGAGGCGATCCGCGGCGGTGCGGACTGGATTGAGGTCGGGACACCCCTGATCAAGAGCGAGGGGATGCAGGCTGTGCGGACGCTCCGGGAACGCTTCCCCGGCCACGAGATCGTCGCGGATATGAAGATCGCCGATACCGGGGCGGTCGAGGTGGAGATGGCGGCGAAGTCCGGCGCCGGTGTCGTCTGCATCCTCGCCGACGCCGACGATACCGTGCTCGTCGAGGCGGTGCGCTCCGCCCGCAAGTACGGCGTCCGGCTCATGGCCGACCTCATCAACGTCGCCGATCCCGTCTCCCGGTCACGGGAACTTGCCGCGCTCGGCGTCGACTACATCAACGCCCATGTCGGCATCGACCAGCAGATGATCGGCAGGTCGTCGCTCGACCTCCTCCGCCGCCTTGCCGGGGAGGTGGGCACGCCCGTCGCCGTCGCGGGCGGGCTTGATGCAGAGACCGCGTCCGAGGCGGTCGCCGCCGGTGCTTCGATCGTCATTGTTGGTGGAAACATCGTCAAGGCCGCCGACGTGACCGGGGCGGCGCGGCGGGTCCGGGAGGCCATCGACCGGCCCGAGATCCGGCCGCGGGAGGAGGAGAGCCGGGATGCCGCGATCCGCCGCCTCTTCGAAGGGGTCTCCGCACCGAACGTCACTGACGCCATGCACCGGAAAGGAGCGATGGCGGGCATCGTCTCCATCTGCGGCCGGGTCAAGGCGGTTGGCCCGGCGGTGACCGTCAGGACCGTCGCCGGAGACTGGGCAAAACCCGTCGAGGCGATCGACGTCGCCGGGCCGGGAGACGTTCTCGTCATCAGCAATGACGGAAAGACGGACGTCGCCCCCTGGGGAGAACTCGCCACACATTCCGCGAAGAACCGGGGGGTTGCCGGTGTCGTGATCGACGGAGCGGTGCGGGATGTCGACGATATCCGGGAGATGAAGTTCCCGCTCTTCGCCACGGCGACCGTCCCGAACGCCGGAGACCCGAAGGGTCTTGGAGAGATCAACACCGAGATCGTCTGTTGCGGACAGGAGGTGCGGCCGGGTGACTGGATCGTCGCCGACGAGAGCGGTGTCGTGGTGGTCCCGCGGGAGCGGGCCTACGAGATCGCACGCCGGGCGATGGAGGTCAGGAAGAACGAGGAGCGGATCCGCGAAGAGATCCGGCGCGGCCGGACGCTCTCGGAGGTCTCCGAACTCCTGAAATGGGAGAAGCGGCACTGATCTGCGGCGGGCACCGCTTTTATCTCTGTTTGCGACAGAATACCTGATCACCGGCACCGGGGAGGAACGGTAGCGTGATGCAGGATATCAGGGAGACAGTCTTTGAGGTTCTTCGGGCAGTCCTCCCCATAATCCTCGTCATCACCATCTTCAAGATCGCCCTCCTCCGGGTTCCGCCGTCCGATCTCCTCCTCTTTCTGCTCGGAAGCGGTATGGTCATCCTCGGGATCGCACTCTTTCTCTCCGGTGTGAAGGCGGGCCTCCTGCCCGTCGGCGAGGCGATAGGCTCGGAACTGCCCGCCCGGGGCTCGCTCCTGCTGGTCGTCGCAGGCTCGTTCCTCTTTGGGTTCCTGACGATCGTGGCGGAGCCGAACCTCCGTGTCCTCACCGAGATGCTTGATGCCGTGCCCGGAGCCGGTATCCCCTCGGGCCCCCTGCTCCTCGCGATCGCGGTCAGTGTGGGGTTCGTCATCACCGTCGCAGTCCTCCGGATCATCTTCGGGTTTCCTCTCGCGTATCTCTTCGTTGTGGGGTACGGCGCAATCCTCCTCCTTGCGCCGTTCTCATCGCCTGAGTTTCTCGCGGTCGCTGTTGATGCGGGAGGGATTACCACCGGGCTCCTGACGATCCCGATCATCCTGGCGCTTGGAACCGGCGTCAGTGCGGTTCTTGCCGGACGTTCGGCCCTCACAGACGGGTTCGGGTTGATCGGGCTCGCCTCGATCGCCCCCATCCTTGGTGTCATGGTAATGGGGTTGGTCTACGCATGATCGCAGCGGCGTTTCTCGCCGGGATCGACCTGGTTGCCCTCGAGGTTGTCCAGGCACTCCTTCCCTTGGTCATCTTCTTTTCGGTTTTCCAGGTGCTCTACCTGAAACTTCCGCGAGTCTACGTCGTGAACCTCGCCAAAGGCATCCTGCTCGCGTCCCTCGGCATGGTTCTCTTTCTCCAGGGCGTCAACGTCGCGTTTCTCCCGGCGGGCAGGGAGATCGGTGAGGCCGTAGCCGCGTTCGACCAGCGGTGGCTGCTCATCCCGTTTGGGTTCTTCCTCGGATTCCTTGCAACCTATGCGGAGCCCGCGGTCAGAGTTCTCGGCTATCAGGTCGAGGAATCGTCGAGCGGGTACATCAAGGAATCGCTGATCCTCTATACCCTCTCTCTTGCGGTCGCCGTCTCCGTATCGCTCGGTATGGCCCGCCTTGTTTATGGTATCCCGCTACTGTGGCTCCTTATCCCCGGCTACCTCCTGGTCATCGTCCTTCTTCTCTTCACCGATAAGGAGTTTGTCGGGATAGCGTTCGACTCGGGGAGTGTCGCCACCGGCCCGATGGCGGTCACCTTCCTCCTCTCCCTCGCCGTCGGGGTTGCGGCGGGGATCGAGGGCCGCAACCCCGTCGTGGACGGGTTCGGGCTGATCGCGCTGATTGCGCTTGCACCCATCCTCTCGGTGCTGATGCTCGGCATCCTCTACCGGAGAACACGAGGTGAAGAAACATGAGTAACAATTGCGATAACGAATTGATCGTCACGATTGTAAAACGGGGCTGGTCCGAGCCGGTGCTCGCGGCAGCCCGCGGTGCCGGGGCCGAGGGAGGGACCATCCTCCTTGGCCGCGGGACCGGTATTCATGAGGTAAAGACGCTTCTCGGGATCGCCATCGAGCCTGAGAAAGAGATCATCTTGACGGTCGTCACCGCTGACCGGACGGATGCGGTGCTCGAGGCGATCGTCGCCGCCGCAGAACTGGACCAGCCGGGGATGGGCCTTGCGTTTGTCCTCCCGATCAGGTGTGTCACGGGCAGGGTTCATATGTTCCGCCAGGACGAGGCCGAGGGTCCGGGAGCGCCCCGGGCCCCTATGTGATCCGGGTTACTGCGAGAGGGATGCCTTGAGGAGTTCCCCGCCGCGGCCGAGGATCTGCCGGACGGCGTCCTCGACCTGGTCCACGCGCAGGATCAGGACGGCCGCATCTTTTCCCGAGTAGGCGTAGGCATACTCTATGTTAATCCCGGCATCCCCGAGGATCGATGCGATATCCGAGAGGCCGCCGGGTTCGTCGCGCATCTTTACGCCGATGACGTCGGTGAACGAGACGCGGAACCCGAGATCGGTCAGTGTCCGGTATGCATCGTCCGGCCGGTCGACGAGCGCACGGACGACCCCGAACCCGTCCGCCTCGGCGATGCTGAACGCAAATATGTTAATTCCTGCATCACGCAACGCACCGGCGATTGCCGCGAGGCGTCCCGGGCGGTTCTCCGAAAAGATCGAGATCTGTTTGACGATATACGATTTTTCCATTATAGTGACCTCCTATCAACAACCTTCTTAGACTTGCCCTCAAACCGCGGAAGAGTTCCCGGTTCGACCAGTTCGACGTCCACACTTACGTTCAGCGAACCCCGCAGGCGATGCTCCACCGCCCTCTTGATCACCATGAGATCGGTGATCTTGTCGGAAAACGCCTCCTCGCTCACCTCCACCCGCACAAGCATGGAGTCGAGCGCGCCTTTACGGTCGACGACGATCTGGAAATGCCTGCCGACCTCGGGGATCTCGAGCAGCGCGTGCTCCACCTGCGAGGGGAAGACGTTGATGCCCCGGACGATCAGCATGTCGTCCACCCTCCCGCGAATCCGGCCGATGCGTGGATGGGTCCGGCCGCAGGGGCAGACACCTTCCTCGATGGCGGTGAGGTCCCCGATACGGTACCGGACCATGGGGAGTGCCTCTTTCTGCAGCATGGTAACGGTCAGCTCGCCCTGTTCGCCGGTCGGGAGCACCTCGCCGGTCGCGGGGTCCACAATCTCCACGAGCGCGAGGTCGCCCCAGATATGGATCCCCTGCTGCTCGGTGCACTCGGTGAACATCGGGCCGGAGAGTTCGCTTGTGCCGTATATGTCGTAGGCGCGGATCCCGAGCCAGTCCTCGATCCTGCCCCGCATCTGCTCCGACCAGGGCTCGGCGCCGAGGAAGCCCATGCGAAGGTCGGTGTCGTTCTTGATCGAGACGCCCATCTTCTCCGCCACCTCGCCCATGTGGAGGAGGTAGGAGGGGGTGCAGGCGATGGCGGTGACGCGGAGATCCTGCATGAGTTCGATCTGCCGCTCGGTGTTTCCGACGCTTGTCGGAAGGACGGTCGCGCCGACACGCTCGGCGCCATAGTGGGCACCGAGGCCACCGGTGAAGAGGCCGTAGCCGTAACTCACCTGCATCACGTCGCCCCGCCCGAGGCCGCAGGAGGAGAACGCCCGTGCCAGGGACTCGCTCCAGTTCTCGATATCGCGCTCTGTGTACCCAACGACCGTCGGTTTTCCCGTCGTCCCGGATGAGACGTGGTACCTGACCAGTTCGTTCTGTTCTGCGGAGAAGATCCTGTCCGGGTAGCCGTCCCTCAGGTCGCTCTTGTACATGAACGGGAGTTTCGCGACATCCTCAAGCGTCCTGATATCGTCGGGGTGAACCTGCTGCTCCTTCATCCGGCGCCGGTAGAAGTCGTTGAAGCTGTAGAGCCGGTATACCAGGGATTTGACGAGCTTGAACTGGAGCCGCCGCAGCTCGTCGAGCGGCATCCCCTCCGTCCTTGGGTTCCAGGGCGCCATCAGATCGCCCCCCGCCGGTCGATCACCCGTTTTGCTTTCCCCTCGAACCGGGGCAGCGACCCCGGTTCCACCAGTTTCACCGCCGTCCGGAGGCCGAGCGTATTGTGAAGCTCGCCGGTGATATTCTTCTGCATGCGAGCGAGATCCTGGAGTTCACCGGAGAACCCGGCTCTGCTCATCTCTACCTCGATAGTCATTTCATCAAGATGTTTGACGCGATCAATATATACGATAAACTGCTCCCCGACCTCAGGGAGGGCCCGCAGCACGTGCTCGATCTGGGATGGGAAGACGTTGATCCCCCGGATGACCAGCATATCGTCGCTCCGGCCCGTGATCCGCTCGATCTTCTGCCCGCGCCCGCAGGCGCACCCGTCCTCCATCAGCCGGGTCACATCGCCGGTGCGGTAGCGGATGAGCGGCAGGGCCTCCTTGACGAGCGGCGTGATGACGAGTTCGCCCCGCTCTCCGGGTGCGAGCCTCTCCCCTGTCTCAGGGTCGATGATCTCCACAAGGTAACTGTCGTGCCAGATATGGAGTCCGTCCCTCTCCGGGCACTCGAACGCCACCCCCGGCCCGTACATCTCCGAGAGCCCGTAACTGTCGTAGGCCTTCACTCCGAGACGCCGTTCGAGTTCTGCCCGCATGCTCTCCGACCAGGGTTCGGCCCCGAATATCCCCGTTTTCAGGGTGTCGAGCGTCTTTCCCATCGACTCGGCCACCTCGGCGAGGTGGAGGGCGTAGCTTGGCGTGCAGTGGATGGCGGTTACCCCGAAGTCCTCGATCATCTCGATCTGGCGGCGGGTGTTTCCGGTCGCGCTCGGGATCACGGTCGCCCCGATCTTCTCGGCGCCGTAGTGGAACCCGAGCCCCCCCGTGAATAAGCCGTAGTTAACTGCGTTCTGAAAGACGTCGTCCTCCCCAAGGCCGATCATCGTCATGTTCCGCGCGATCAACTCCGACCAGTTCTCCAGATCCTGCCGGGTGTAGCCGACGACGGTCGGCTTCCCTGTCGTGCCGGAGGTGGTGTGGATCCGGACAATCTCTTTTAAGGAGGTCGCTAAGAGGCCGAACGGGTATCCGGCCTGGAGTTCCTTCTTGTTAGTAAAGGGAAGTTTCTCAATGTCGTCGAGTGTCCTGACGTCGTCCGGCGAGACACCTGCTTCTTTCAGCTTTCTCTGGTATAGCCCTACGTTCTGTGCCTGATGCAGCGACCATTTCAGCCGCTTTAGTTGAAGATCCGCGAGTTCATTCGGTCGGATCGTTTCCATTGCTCTATTCCAGAACATGATACCCCATCGTGTTTCGGCAGCCGGAGAAGATGATGTCCCCGGCCGCATACTGCCCGGCATCTGTTATCCGGTACTCCCGGCGGCCGTTCGATGGCCCGCTGGAGCCACGCCGCCGGGCTGCTCTACCTTTATATGAGCAGCCGGTGCCAAAAAAGGTTTGTCAAAGGGTGGCGTGGTACGTCATGGCAGCATCCGGTTTTTACTCGATTGGAGTGGGCCATCCTGCCCGCCTCTCATGGAACGCAGTCAGAACGAAGTCCACGAACATTCGCGCTTCGTCCGGATAGGGTGCATTACGGGGCATGGTGATGGCATAGACAATCGGCTGTCCTATCCGCTCGCTCCCAATAGACCGGAATCGCTGGAATCCAAGGGTCACGTGCACCTTCTGGTAATCGTCGGCGAGCTCAGCGGAGCCGAGGTTTATCTCGGGGGGGAGATCAATCCAGCGGAGCCCATGCTCCTCAGCGACGCTCCGGTATTCGAAGGCATAGTCGATCCCTCCGGCATCGAGGAGCGAGAGGAGGTAAATGCTCCCGTCCCGGATGACAACCTTCTCGTCTGCGGGCCTTATCCGTTCCGGCAGGGTGATCGTCGTTATCCCGTCCGCGTGGGTGGGGGTAAGCGGTGGGTCGAAGGCGTTCCCGATGATGGTTTCAAAGAGCCCGGGCTCACCGTAATGCTCCTCGGCAAGCGCTGTCACCATGAGCGCGCGGTAACCGCAGGCATCGAGCATGGGGTTTGAGAACCCTACCCGCACGTCAGGGCGAGCCAGAACCCGATACCAGTTCTCCGATGTTATCTCCTCTGCCCCGGTGCTCCGGTCGGTGTAGGCGATCACGATCTCGTTTCCGGCGAAGGGGGCATACCAGTCGGTATAATTCTCCCCCCCCTCGGTCATCGGGATGTACATCATATCGGGGATCAGCGAGGCGTCTGCGACCGCGACGACATCGATATCCCGCCTGAGGTCTGTCACCTGCCGGACAGCCTGGATGCTCCCGTGCCCTTCGACCCGGACATCGATATCAGGGTGCTGGCTCTCGAAGGCGGCCTCTATCTCCTCGAGCGGGTGCAGAAGGCTCCCTGCCGGGATCACCGTGAGGACGGTGCGCTCCGGCTCGGTGTCAGTGCAGCCTGCGGCTGCCGCCAGGATGGCGAGAGCGATGAACGCGAGCGTCACTGCCGGCCGGATCATCTTCTATGGACCTCTATCCTATCGACCCACTTCACCCAGGAGCTACCTTCGGTGATGACGTCTGGAGTCTCGGCGATGACGACGAGGCGTAGCGGTCCACCCTCTTCATATGCCAGAGGTTCTCCATCCTGGTCGTAAGCCAGAATCACCTTGAGCGGCGGTGCGGGAATCTCCCGGAGATTCTCATCAAAGGTGAAGAACTCCTCGCCCTGCAACTGAGGGAGATCAAAGACCCAGAGGTAGCCGTCTTCCGCGGAGACGTAGATCAGGTCCTCTGCACCTGCTCCTCCCGCCATCTCAACGAGATCGGCGAGAAGCACACCGCGATAGGTGTTGGGGCCGTACTTGATCCCGACCGTCGAGACCGAGTAGCCGTAGCCCTCGACGGCAGGCAACGCCCTGATCTCGGCGAATGTGAGAACGGTCTCCTGATCTCCGGCAAGCGTCAGGTTCCAGTCCGGAGCGTCGGCACCTTCTGCCGTGCCAAGGCATCCACATGCGAGGGCTACGGCGCCAAGCAGCATCACGGCAAAAAGGGTCGGGGGGAGCCGGCGTACCGGGATCATGCTCCTCTCCGGGCACGGAGCGCTGCCGCTCCGAGGGCCGCGGCAAGCGTTGCCACGAGCGAGAATGGAGACTCTACCGGCGCGGTCGTCGCCCCTGTTTCCGTGCCGTCGAGGGATCCTGCGAGGGCCCCCCGATCTCCGTGGTATCCGCCGGTGTAGACCCGGACTTCATCGATCCACTTCACCGTGAGGCCGCCGGTGGAAGGGTAGAGGTCGTAGAAGTGCTGTGCAGATTCCGGGAGCGTCTCGTGCATGTCCCAGTTCCCGTAGACGTGGAGGCCTTCCGCGTTGGTCGAGTCGTCGGCGAAGAAGACGAGGCGCATTCCGGTGTAGTAGTCGGGGACGTAACCGCATCCCTGCCGCTCGCCTGCTCCCGTCTCGGCACCGTTGTACCAGCAGACACCCATGGGGCCCTGGCGGGGATCGGGCTCGTAGACATTCTGGTAGGCAAACTCGACGTGGTAGCCGTCGGCCGCCCGGACCATGATCTCGTCCCCGGGTTCGGCGCCGCCGACCAGTTCAGCGAGATCACGGATATCCGTCCCTTTTACGGCTCCCCTGTCCTTGAAGTTTGTTGTTTCGTTGGGATCCCATTTGTCCCCCTCAAAGACCGGTCCCTGATGGTAGTAGTGTGTCACCCCATCCCCGAGGATCGGGAAGTGTGCTTCCATCCAGCGATAGTCAACTGTCGTCTCATTAAGGATCGTCTCTCCGTCTGCTGCAATCTTTACGACGTGCAGTTCGGTTGTCGGTGCCGCCGAGGCGGCACATGCCAGCATGCTCACGCAGAGGAGCGCAAGCAGAATTCGTGTCATGTTTGTATGCATAACTATCATCTCCATAATTCCGATAATTCGGGTATACCGGGGAGGGATGCCAGCACGTTCCACCACTCGCCGGATGTGGGTGCTGGAAGGCGGACGGTGTCGATGACGGTCCCTGCCGGGTACATCGTCACCTCACCGTCCTCTGTGATCTCCGCAACCGGCACCATCTCCATAACAATCGATTCCGGGCTCACGGTGGCCCGGAGATAGCCGAGGGTCTGCTCGCGGCCCGCCTGGTGCCCTTCAGGCTTCTCCTCAGCGAGGGGGTAGAATGGTGCGCCGCCGCACCCGATGATGAAGTACTCTGTTCCGTCCACCCGGTAGCGCTCGTAGGCATGGGTGTGTGCGCTAACGACGGCGTCGACGTTGTTTTGGGATAGGATGCCACACCACTCGGCCCGGATCGCCTGATCCCCTCCGGGGCGTTTCCGGTCGGAGCTGAACGGCGGGTGGTGAAATGCCGCGATCTTCCAGGGGAGCGGAGATGCGAGGTCTTCTTCAAGCCATGCGGTCTGTGTGTCCATATCCGGCCACGCCCAATCGTTGCTGTCGAGAACGGTCACATGGAGGCTGCCGGCATCAAAAGAGTAGTAAGCGGGAAGGCTGAAGATGGCGGAGAACGCCTCCGCCGATCCTTCGTGGTTGCCCGCCACCGGCACCAGGGTCGTGTTCCGGAGCATCGGTCCTGCGACCGAGAAGAACTCGTCCCATTCCTCATCTCCGCAGACAAAATCGCCGGTATGGATTATGAAGAGGATATCCTCCTCTGCGGCTATCCTCTCTGCAACCAGACCATGCCGTTCGGCCTGGGCAAAGTAAGGTTTCTGCCCCCGGGTGTCGCCGTATATGATGCAGGTGAACGATTGCTCTCCGAATGTTCGAAATCTGTGGTCTTCCGTTGTTTCATCTCCGGTACTGATACGGTAGCGGTAGGTGGTCGCCGGGCTAAGGTTCGTGAGCAGGACATGATGCATGGCCTCCTCTGGGGAGGAGATACGGCCGACATCACCACTCTCACTGCCTTCGGGAGCGTACTCCACCCACCCTTCCACCGGGGAGGTCGTCTTCCAACTGACCACCGCTGATTCTTCCGTGGTGTTTGTGACGTACGGGCCCCATACGATGGCGGCTGATGCCGCCGGGGAGAGGAGCGCGAACAGCACCGCGATCGCCGCCATGACACGGGCTTTCCGGCACCGGTTCACGAGTTATCCTCCTTCAGGGTCACCAGGCACCGGGTTGTCTCCCCCGGGCTCACCAGCACATCTTCGATCGTTTTAGAGTCGTTCTCAGTGACGACCCGGACTTCGTAGGTACCGATACTCATCCCGGTGAAGGTATGCGGCGTCTTCTCCCCGGTGTATCGCCCGTAGAGGTAGATCCTGGCATCCGGGATCGTGCTTTCGACAAGGAGATCCCCGTCGATATACTCACGGAGCGTGCAGGTGACGGCGCCGCCGGTTTTGGCCCCCTCCGGTATTGTGATCACATCTTCGGCAGTGATATACCCGGGTTTTGATACCAGGATACGGTGCTGACCGGGGGAGAGGCCTTCCACCCGACACGGAGTACATTTCCCGGTGGGGAACCCGTCGATGAAGACCGCGGCGTCTTCGGGGTTCGAGTTGATACTGATAGGAACGGTATCAGCATCCCCGGGTTCAATCCAGAATGTCCTGCCTGCTCCGATACCGTAAGGAATTGCGAATGAGTGATAGGCTCCGTCCCGGGAGACGGTAACCCAGGACTTTGCCCCTTCGATCTCCGCATCATCCGGGATGGTGGCGGCAGGGAAGGACCCGCTCATCGTGAACTTCTCACCACGGCAGGTTTCCGAATCGATACGGATCGTCTTCTTATACGAGGGTGTCACACCGTCGAGATGGACCGGGGTGATCGTGTCCGGGTAGACCCAGGTCTGAACGGTCTCGAACTGGAAGCTGGAATCTTCGCCGCTCCGATCCGATTCGCTCTTCTCAACCCTGATGCTGTGCAGGCCTTCACGGAGACCGTAGACGATGCGGGGCGTCTGCCAGATCTGTCTCCGGTTGTCGACGACGATCGTCATACCCGGAGGGTGCGACGTAACATAGATTCCGCCTGAGTGGTTCTTTATGCTCCGGGTATCATCCGGCGTCGGTACGGGGAGCATAGGGGTGCTGGTCAGCACGGGGGTTGCGGAATCTTTGCCCGGATCGGGGGTGCTCTCCGGCCCCGGCGTGGTTGGTAGGTCTTCCCCTGTCCCGAAGAACGGAAATATCCCGGTCAGGATGTTGAGAATTGTCGCGATGAATGCCTCTAGGGGATTCTTCTGTGCTGGCGTTGGGTGTGTGGCTGCGGTCCCGTCATTGCCAGTGGTGGTGTTCGTCTCATTTTTTCCGCCTGATGGAGAGAGGATCACATCGATGGTACTGCGCTCAGCCTCCGCGACGGTGACAGTTCGGGTGATATTCCAGTAACCCGGCAGCACGAGTTCGATCGTATGCTCGCCGACCGGGACCGCCTGCAGGGTCGCATTGGTTCGGGACCCTGTATCCTTCCCGTCTAAGTAGATGCTCGCGTTCGTCGGGACCGAGAATACGGCGATCCTTCCGGTTTTGGTGGTGGCTTCACCTGTGGTGCTGTTTTCGAAGATCAGATCAAGAAGGGTGCACTCGGCCTTCTCGACAGTGACAGTTCGGGTGATATTCCAGTAACCCGGCAGCACGAGTTCGATCGTATGCTCGCCGGGGGGGACATCTTCCAGGGTTGCATCTGTCCTGAACTCCGTAGCGTTCCCGTCGAGGTAGATACTCGCGTTCATCGGGACCGAAGTGATGGCGATGCTCCCGTTCCTGGAGCCTCCGCCCCCTCCATCACCACTGCTGCTACCGCCGCCGGATTCGGTTTCCGGAATCAGGTTGAACTCAACCTCGGCAACGGCGTTCGCCACAACGTTGACCCACTCCTCATCGGATGGGATGAACCCCTCTTTCTCGACCCTGACGGAATAACTCCCAAGCTCGATGCCGGAGAGGGTGCAGGGGGTCACGTCACCGGTCTCTTCGTCATCGATGAAGACAGCGGCCCCTGATGGTGTCGAGTTTATGTGGATGCTCCCGGTCGGTTCTTCCTCGCTGTAAATGATGACGTCGCTCACGTACTGCACGGAGAGACCGGTGGTTGTGGGGAGCCCCGGCTGGAAGAAATACCAGTAATCGGAATCGAAGCATTCGTGCATGTCCCAGACGCCGAATGCGTGGAGCCCATCGGGATTGGACGACGTATCCGCGAAGAAGACGAGACGCATCCCGCTATAGTAATCAGGGACATACCCTTCGTCGGCCTTATACCAGGTGATGACCATCGGCCCCTGCCGGGGTTCGGGTTCGTAGATGTTCCTGTACGGGAACTCTCTCGACATCCCGTCTGCCGCCCGGATCCTGACCGTCTCCTCTTCTCTCATTCCGCCGACAAGGTCGCAGATATCTGCAAGATCCGTTCCCTTCACCGCGCCCATATCCTTCTCTTTGACATTGACGTCTTCCCCCGGGTTCCAGGGGTCTCCCTCAAAGACCGGCCCCTGGTGGTAGTAGTGGGTTCTGCCGTCCCCCTGGACAGGCAGGTTCTGCTCCAGCCATGTGTAGTCGACCGTCGTCTCCTCGAGGACGGTAACGCCGTCGGCTGCATACCTGACGACATGAAGTTCGGTTGTGGCTGCGGTTACAGGGGCTGCCAGTGCCAGAAGGATACAGAGCACGAGAATGATTGGGTGCGGGGCTGTGCCCCGCCGGTGCGTAACTACCATGCGTTGCTCC
>Ga0265294_10002347_pt1 | contig 24911 bp, 28 predicted proteins | sample MunlanPumphouse3_FD_192504 | JGI IMG/M metagenome (GOLD analysis project Ga0265294, IMG submission 192504) | Groundwater microbial communities from a municipal landfill in Southern Ontario, Canada - Pumphouse #3 | ecosystem: Environmental > Aquatic > Deep subsurface > Groundwater | place... | reverse complement strand
ACATGTTGTAATTCCGCCGTAATCTGCGGAATATTAACATCAGCATTTACCTTAATTTTAAGCAATACAGATATGTTCTTTTCGGTCAATTTAAGAACTGGTTTGACCTCTTGAATTACCGGAATTTTTTTTACAGCTTTGAGAACAAGTTGTTCAAGTGCGGACAAGGTTATATCTATTTGACCTAAGGCAGTGTTATGAATAGTCGTAAGTTTAATAGGTTTAATTTTAAAACTGTTAAAAAATAAAGTAAAAGTCAAAACAAATACCAAAAAAGAAGTTAAACCCAAAATCCACCTATTATTAAAATCCATAAGGAAAAAACTAAAAGAATCTAGAGGTACAAACCAACCTAAAGCAATCAGTATAAAGAGAATTGAAATAAAGACATAGCCTAAGGAAAGAAGGCCCATAGCTAGTCTTCCTTTACAACTACTCATCTTCATCCTCCTTAATCATCACGGGAATACAAACACTATTTAGCTTTGTATTGCTCATCTTCTTTGCCCTCACTAGGAAAGGAAACTCCTTGAATATGGATATTGACTTCTATCACCGCTAACCCTGTCATACTCTCAATGGCCTTTTTAATGTTACGTTGAATTTCATGAGCCACTTCGGGTATTCTCACCCCAAATTCCACAATTACATAGACATCAACGGCCGCTTCTTTATCGCCAACTTCAACTTTAACTCCTTTAGAGGGGCTTTTCTTACCAACAAACTCCGCAATTCCGCCCACAATACCCCCACTCATGCCGGCAACGCCTTTTACTTCAGCGGCAGCAAGACCGGCAATAATCGCCACAACCTCATCAGAAATCTTCACCGTACCTTCTTCTGTAAGAATAGTTTTTTCCGAAACTTCCTTTTCCATAAATATTATCCCTCCTCTTTTACATTGTATATTATAACAGAACCACTACTAATTAACAAACATTGGTTTTTCTATATATCACAATTTTATTAAGAGGAAACAGAAATATCACCTAGATTTAAGTTAACCTTTTTTAAAATCTGGCGCGCACTTTCTAGGTCATGACCTATTTGTACCTGTAATTCTTCTTTATTTTTAAACTTTTGTTCTGATCTTATTTTTTGCAGCAAAGATATTTTCAGATTTTCTTGATAAATATTTTTCTTAAAATCAAAAAGATAGACCTCTACCGTTACTTTTTTACTATTGAAAGTTGGTTTTACGCCAATATTAACAAGAGAGGACCAAAAAAGGCCATCATATTTAGTATAAGCTGCATAGACACCAAAAGAAGGAAGTGCCTGTAGAGAGGAGACCGCAATATTGGCTGTGGGAAACCCCATCTCCCGACCACGATGTTCTCCGGAAACTACCGGTCCTTCGATAGTAGGATAATAGCCTAACAATTTGGCAGTTCCGGGCATATCTCCCGCTTCATACTTTTGTCTGATTAAAGAACTGCTTACTAGCTGACCATCTATGGTCACCGGTTCAATAATTGATACCGCAAATCCTTTTTGCTCTCCTAAAGTTTTTAACAATTCCGGCGTACCACTACCTTTTCGGCCAAACGAATAATTAAAACCAATAAAAACTTTTTTCACTTGAAACAGATTAACTAAATATTCCTGTACGAACTCAAGAGGAGTAAGAGCAGCAGTTTGACGACTAAAAGGAAGAGAAAAAAGATATTGTATGCCCAAAGATTTGATTACTTTATATTTTTGCTCCAATGTATGCAGATATTTTATTTCTTGATTATTTTGAAGCACCTGAGCAGGATGGGGCTGCCATAATAAAACGGAAGGAAACCAAGCCTTATGGCAGCTTTCCTCAACACAATTATGCAAAAGGACTTGATGTCCCTTATGTACACCATCAAAATTACCCAAAGCTATCGCTAGGGGAAGATTAAGTTTTTTAATTTCATTAAGCTTACTGATAATTTGCACGGTGCTACTACTCCCTTTTAAAAACCTTTTTTGGTTTTAAAATAATTTTATTATTTACAGTGAGAAAAACAGCAATCGCTTCCAGCTTTCCCTCTTCATTAAAAACAGCAACATCTTTTAGCAGAGGAGCTGTCTCTGGTAAAGCAAGCGTTTGTCCCTGCTTTATTTTCTTCAGTTCTTCTTCTGATAAAACTATTTGGGGTAATCCTTCCACACAAACCTCCAAAGGAAGCAACGCTTTTTCTTTTAGAATGCTAATTTCCTCTAGGGTATTACTCTCCTTAAGAGTAAAATCACCTACCTTCGTTCTAAGCAAAAAAGACATATGACCTCCTACACCTAAAGCTTCACCTAAGTCATGACAAATAGTTCTGACATAGGTTCCTTTAGAACAATTAACCATAAAGGTTAAGCGCGGAGGTTCATACTTAATTATCTCTATTTTATAAACAACGACTTGACGGGAAAAAGGCTTTGTCTTCATGCCTAAACGAGTTCGTTTATACAGCGGGATCCCTTCTACTTTCACCGCTGAATAAGCCGGAACTGTTTGCGTAATTACACCTGTAAATTGTGGAATTTTACTCTCGATTTCTTCCCGAGAAAGGTGACTATAATCACTAGTCTGCAAAACTTCTCCCCAGGCATCCTGAGTTACTGTGGTAATTCCCAGTGTCATCTCACAAAGATATTCTTTATCTTGCTGCATTAAAAACTCGACAAGACGTGTGGCCTGTCCTAGACAAAGCGGTAAAACACCGGTGGCTTGAGGATCTAAAGTTCCGGCATGACCAATCTTTTTTATTTTCAAGGCACGGCGTAAAAAAGAAACAACATCATGTGAAGTCATGCCCGGTGGTTTTAAAACATTAAGCACGCCGTCCACAAGCATCACCACCTTGGGTTAGGTGCTCCAACACACAATTTTGGGCTCTCTCTAATATACTTGAAATTATTTCTTTTAAATCGCCCTTGAGTGAACATCCTGCTGCTCTGGCATGGCCACCACCGCCAAACTCGTTGGCTAATAAATTCACATCTAAATACTTCTTAGAGCGAAAATTTATTTTTACTTTAGAAGGTTCTAGTTCTTTAAAAACAAGCGCTACCTCTACTCCCTCCACAGAACGGAGCAAACTAATCACACTTTCTGTATCTGTATTCAATAAATTATGTGCAGACAAATCTTGATAAGATAAAACACTCCAAGCGATTTTACCCTCTGTAGAAAACTGCATATTTGTAAGAGCTAGTTTGATCATTAAAAGTTCCGTGAAGGGACGCCGATCAAAAAGATTTTCACGAATAAACCCGATTTTTGCACCTAACTTTAATAATTCACCTGCAATTTGAAACGTTTTCGCCGTAGTATTACTATAACGAAAAGAACCCGTATCAGCTGAAAGAGCTACATACAGACATGTGGCTGTTTCAGCTGATATTTTTTGTGGCGAGGAGGAGAGAAGTTCAAAGATTATTTCACCGGTAGCCGCCGCATCAGAATTTACTAAATTAAAATCACCAAAAAAGCTATTACTACTATGGTGATCAATATTAATAATCGGTACATCTTGCGGCAGAGAATATAAAATTCTTCCCACATCAGCACAATCAACAGCAATTACAGGTATACCCTGAGGTAATTCTTTTTTATTATATATTTTAATCATTTCCTGTCCCGGTAAAAAATTATAACTTATAGAAACTGGTTCAGGATAATAAAGCACAGGTTGATAACCCTCGCTAAGTAAATGATGTCCCAAAGCGAGGGCTGAACCCAAACAATCACCATCCGGTTTTTCATGAATAAGCAAAATAATTTCTTTATAAATTCCCAAAGAATCAAGTAGTTTCTGCCAAGTAAACATTACTTTTCACCATTTTCCTTCTTAAATCCAGCTAGAATCTGATTAATTCTTGCCCCATACGCTAATGATTGATCATGTTGAAAGACTAATTCTGGGGTAAGACGCGTCGATAAAATTTTAGCTAATTCACTTCTAAAATAACCACCGGCATTTTCCAGCACCTGCAAAGTTATCGCTTGTTCTTCGGGATTTGCCATAATACTGACATATACTCGCGCATAACGTAAATCATTAGTAACCTCAACATCAGTAATACTAATTAATCCCTTAATCCTCGGATCCTTCAACTCTTCATGAATCATGCGTGCCAGTTCCCTTTTAATTTCTTCTCCCACTCTACAACTACGAAGACGAGACATAAACATAACCTCCTAGAAGATTTCCCTCTTAACTTCCTCCTGGGTAAATGCTTCGAATTGATCACCTTCACGAAAATCATGAAAATTCTCTAAAGCTATCCCACATTCAAAACCACTGCTTACTTCTTTAACATCATCTTTAAATCTGCGCAATGAGGAAATATTGCCTTCATGAATAACAATACCGTCACGAACAACCCTAATCTGATTATTCCTAGTAATTTTACCTTCTGTAATATAGGAACCGGCAATAAAACCTATCTTCGGCACCTTGATTACAGCCCTAACTTCCCCACACCCTACGATCACTTCCTTCATCTCAGGCTGTAAAAGACCACTCATTGCCGATTTTATATCATCAATCGCATCATAAATTACTCGATATAGTCGAAGATCGATTTGTTGATAATCAGCAGCCTTGCGAGCATTGGTATCAGGTCTGACATTAAAACCAATAATAATCGCATTAGAAGCAGAGGCAAGCATGACATCAGTTTCCGTTATTCCTCCTACCCCTTGATGAATAATGTTTACCCGAACTTCTTCATTCGATAACCCTTCCAAGGATTGCTTAATTGCTTCGATTGAACCTTGTACATCTGCTTTAATAATAATGTTTAATTCTTTTATTTCGCCTTTTTTAATTTGGGCAAAAAGTTCATCGAGAGAAATATGGTTTTGTGTCTGCATTGTTTTTTCACGTTTTTGCACGGTACGTTCACTAATAATCTCCTTGGCTAAATGCTCATTTTCTACCACATTAAAACTATCTCCCGCTTGAGGAACAGCAGATAACCCAATAATCTCTACAGGAGTTGACGGTAACGCTTTCGTCAAACGATATCCCTTATCATCTTGCATTGCCCTGATTCTACCGTGTGCAGTTCCCGCAATAAGGTAATCACCAACAAGCAGACTTCCATTTTGCACTAAAACGGTAGCTACCGGCCCTCTCCCTTTATCAAGTTTCGCTTCAATAATTGTCCCACTGGCTTTTTTATCAGAATTTGCTTTTAAGTCAGAGACCTCTGCTAAAAGCAAAATCATTTCCAGAAGATTGTTCAAGCCTTCTTTTGTTTTAGCGGAAACATTGCAGTAAATAGTTTCACCGCCCCATTCTTCAGGGACAAGATTATATTCAGTTAAAGCTTGCTTTATTCTTTCAGGATTAGCCTCTTCTTTATCGATTTTATTAATCGCTACAATTATCGGGATCTTCGCTGCCTGAGAATGATTGATCGCTTCAATAGTTTGTGGCATTACCCCATCATCAGCAGCTATTACTAGAATAGCAACATCTGTGACTTGTGCTCCTCTGGCGCGCATTGCTGTAAATGCTTCATGGCCTGGAGTATCAAGAAATGTAATTTTTCTTCCTTTTACCTCAACTTGATAAGCACCGATATGCTGAGTAATTCCACCTGCCTCAGTTGCCGTAACTTCTGTATGCCTAATCATATCTAAAAGTGAGGTCTTCCCATGGTCAACATGACCCATGATCGTGACCACAGGAGGTCGTTCCTGTAAATCTTGGGGCTGATCATGGTTTTCAGCAAAAAACAGTTCTTCTTTAGTAGCTTTTAATTCTACATTAACCCCAAATTCACTTCCTAATAAAATCAAAGTATCTACATCTATTTCCTGATTAATTGTAGCCATGACTCCCATGGAGATTAATTTTTTAATTATTTCTCCTGATTTTTTGTTTAAAAGATGGGCAAATTCCTGGACAGTAAGAGGTCCTTCTAACATAATTTGTTTAATAATAACAGGAGCGGGTTCTTTTTTAAAAGTTTTACGTCTCTTTTCTTTATTACCACGTGAACTTTTTTTATAACCTGACTTTTTATCATTAAAGCGGCTATTTTTTCTTGTTTTCTGTTTTTCAGCATACTGATTAGGTTTATCTTTTTGCTCAATTTTAGATTTCTCAGGCTTATTGGCAAATGTCTTACGATCTTGAATAGCCGACTTATCACTACTTTCCACTTTTTTATTAGCTGTTTTTGTTTGTTTTGTTGTTGATTTTTTCGCAGATTCATTTTTGTTCAAATTGGCAACCATCGCTTTAATCCTATCAATTTCAGCATTAGGAATAGTACTCATATGGTTCTTTACCTCAAGCTCTAATTCCCGAAGCTTGGCCAACAGTTCTTTACTGGACATGTTCATCTCTTTAGCTAATTCATAAACACGTTTTGTGGCCATTAAATCACCTCCATATGGTTTTAGCTCACGTTCTTTCTCTTTAGGATAAATATTTACAAATTTCCTCAGCCATTTTTTTATCAATAATCGCCAGAAGACTGCGTGGCGTTGTTCCCAGTATCTTCCCATATTCTTCTTTTGTTCCTAAAAGAAAAGATGGAACCCTTTTTTCTGCACACCATTCTATAAAAAAGCGCTTTCGTTTTTCAGAAAAATCAGTAGCGATAAGGATAAGCTGTGCTCTATTTGTTTTAAGACAATTTTCCACCACTTTTTCACCTGCAAACAATTGCCTGCTTTTTTTGGCAAACCCAAGCAGAGCTTTAATTTTTTGAGGGATTTTCATAGCCAAGTCCTACCTTTAACCGTTGCAGCAATTCCTCCGAAAGAGACTGATGCAGCCCTTTTTCTAGCTTATTACCTTTTAAAGCTTTCGCTAAACAATCTTTATTTACACAAAGATAAACTCCACGACCGGGTTTTTTCCCTGTAGCATCAAGAACAACTTCGCCATCAGGTGTGCGGACAATACGGATTAATTCTTTTTTCGGCTTCATTTCCAGACAACCCACACACATTCTTTGCGGAACTCTTTTTTGTTTCATGAAAACCCCCTCCCTTTATTCCAACTCTTCCTGGTCTTGCTCTTCTTCCCTATCCTCAAAATTACTTTCTAAGGCGGATTCATTTTTAATATCAATTTTCCATCCTGTCAACTTAGCCGCAAGTCGAGCATTCTGTCCTTCCTTTCCTATGGCTAAAGAAAGTTGATAATCAGGCACTACTACTCGCGCCATTTTTTCTTCCGGAAAAGTTTCTACAGAAAGAACTTTAGCCGGGCTAAGAGCATTGGCAATAAATTGTGTTGGCTCAGAACTCCATTTAACAATATCTATTTTCTCACCTTTTAATTCTTGCACAATCGTTTGGACACGCATTCCCTTAGGTCCTACACAAGAACCAACAGAATCAACATTCTCATTTTTAGAAGCTACAGCAATTTTAGAACGAGAGCCAGCTTCTCTAGCTACTGATTTTATTTCTACAATACCATCATATATTTCCGGAACCTCTAACTCAAAGAGACGTTTTAATAATCCCGGATGCGTTCTGGAAACAAGAATTTGCGGACCCTTTGTTGTTTTCTTTACTTCAACAATATAAGTTTTAATTCTCGTTCCTTGGCTATATTGCTCACCCGGGATCTGTTCATTAAGACTTAGAATTGCTTCGGTTTTCCCTAAATCAATCAAGACCGTCCTGTTTTCCAGCCGCTGCACAAGACCTGTCACAATATCACCTTCGCGATTAGTAAATTCATTATAAATCAGATCTCGTTCAGCCTCCCGAATACGCTGAACCACTACTTGTTTTGCTGTCTGTGCCGCAATACGACCAAAATTTTGCGGAGTTACTTCAGTTTCCACAATATCATCCAGCTCATACCGTGGATCTAGTTTTCTTGCTTCATCTAAAGTAATTTCCGTTCTGTCATCACTAGCGTTTTCCGTAACAATTTTACGAGAAAATACCTTTATTTCTCCTGTTTCTTCATCAAAAACAACTCGTACATTCTGTAGTGTCCCAAAGTTCTTTTTATAGGCAGAGATCAAGGCTGCTTCAATTGCTTCTATCAAAACCTCAAAATTAATCCCTTTTTCTTTTTCCAAATCACGAAGTGCTTGAATAAGCTCTAGATTCATCTTCAATATTTCCCCTTCCTTATTCTTCCCAATCAAGTTTTACTTGAGAAATAATCTGCCAAGGAATTGCTATTTCCTTGTTGTTTTCTATAAATAAATTCAAATTAAGCTGATCATACCGGCCTAATTTTCCCTGATGTTTCTTTTTTCCGGCAAATGATGAATAAGTTTTAACCATGACCTTATAACCTTGGTATTTTTGAAAATCTTTTTCCCTTTTCAGTGGCCTATCTAATCCCAGAGAAGAAACTTCCAAAAAATAAGCTTGCTTGATAGGATCCTCCTGATCTAAAAGCGCAGAGATTTCTTTACTGATTTTCTCACAATCATCAAGATTAATCCCTTCATCCTTATCTAAAAATAAACGCAAATATCGATGAGCACCTTCTTTAACAAACTCAACATCTACTAATTCCATTCCCTTTTCCATAACAATCGGTTCAGCTAATTTATAAACAAGGTCACACACAGTTTCTTTTAACAATAAACATCCCCCTTGTATCATATATTAAGATTAAGACAAAAGACAGAGCGCTCTTCTTTTTAAGGCTGTACTCCATGAAAAGAGATAAAGAGTGGGTGTCACCCACTCTTGCACTGCGAAAAAATTCTACGATGTACTGCTTCAATCTCTTTTTGAGTATAACATATTGTGGTTAGTTTAAGCAAGTTTAACAAAAATCAATCTGTTTTATTCCTTTTATTTTACTTAACTCTTTCTCTATTTCCTCCCCTTTTAAGTTGTAAGGCCAAATAACCGCAAAGATTAATCTAATAACATTAGTATCCTGCATGTCTAACATTTCCACTTTACGTATATCAATATTAAGCCCACCTAAAACCGAAGTAACTAAGCCTAATTGACCTGGTGTATCTACCATTTCAATCTTAATTGTTTTTAATTTCCGTGGTGAAGATTTTACCTTATTTTCAAAATACGGCATAAACAGAAGAATTAAGAAAACAATCACCGTGGTAATAATAGAAGCGAAATAACTGCCTAATCCCACAGCCAAGCCAATTGCGGCGACAATCCATAAAGAAGCGGCCGTAGTCAATCCTTTAATCCCAAAACCGGACCTCATAATCGTACCGGCGCCCAGAAAACCGATACCACTAACAACTTGTGCGGCAATGCGAGCAGGGTCACCAAGCGTACCGTGTCCGACATTTTCAAATATTTCGATAGAAGTCAGCATAATTAAACAAGACCCTAAAGCAACCAAAGTATGTGTTTTTAGACCTGCCGCTTTGTTTTCACTTTCTCTTTCCAGACCAATAAGTCCACCCAATAAAGCAGCGAGTAACAAACGTAAAACTACGGTCATTTCATATCCCATTTCCTACCCTCCCAAACGTACATTTTTAGCAATTTCCCAATACATTTTCATTCTATAAAGAAACCCTCTGACTAAACCTAATTTTTCTTCTTTCATGACGTGAGACATTTTAGGAAGATGAACATAAATGGTACGTAGTTTTTTTTGCTGTGCATAATTTGTGACAACTTTTTCCACACCAAAACCTGAAATCGCCAGATTATCAATTTGCTCCAACCATCTTTTTTTGATACAACGCTGTCCGGATAAATAAGGTGAAATAGCCTGCGCCATATCTGTCGCTAAGCGTCCCTTTTCAAAAATCCCTACAGTCATCTCTGCTTGGCCATTCATCACCGGTCTAATCAAATTAAAAATATGTTCTTCCGTTAAGCCGATCAAATCAGCATCAAGAAACAAAACAATATCCTCCAAAGTATACTTAAGACCTATCGTCAAAGCTCCACCTTTACCAATATTTTCCGGCAGGTTAATGACCTGAACACCACACGATAAAGCTTCTTGCACAGTGTTATCTGTAGAACCATCACTCACCACAATGATCTGGGTAATTTCTTCAACTTTCTGTAATGCTTGAAGAACATTGCTAATATATTTTTCTTCATTATATGCAGGGATAATAGCAGTGACACTCATGAGGTCAGCCTCCTTACATAAAATAAATAGATTAAAACTACGTATAAATTTTCTTTATTTAATTCTCATCATTAATATTTCAATTCTCTAGCTAATATATCCATTACCACCATTATTATCTCCTGAGTACTAACAAATTTTACTGCTTGATCGCCACGTAATTTAAGCTCGATTTTTTCCTCTTCTTTAAATTTTTTGCCAACAGTAAGCCGTATCGGATATCCAATTAAGTCGGCATCCTTAAATTTAACTCCCGCCCTTTCATCACGGTCATCAAGGATTACCTCAATTCCTTTTTCTCGTAACGCTCGATATATTTCTAAAGACTTCTCCCAAAGAAGATTATCTTTTATGGACACGGGAATAATCACGACATGATAAGGAGCTATCGCCATAGGCCAGATAATTCCTTCATCATCATAATTCTGTTCCACCGCCGACGCCATCGTCCGGCTAATACCAATACCATAACAACCCATCACCATAAACTTTTCTTGACCTTGCTCATCACTATACTTGGCTCCAAGAGCCTTACTGTATTTTGTCCCAAGTTTAAAAACCTGTCCAACTTCAATCCCTCTAGCCGTTTTTAAAGCGGCATGACAGTGAGGGCAAGCTTCACCTGCTTCACTCATCCGTAAATCACCATAAGCAAAAACATCAAAATCCTGATGTGGCTGTACATTAATTAAATGATAGCCTTCCTCGTTAGCTCCACAAATAGCATTAACCATTGTTTTAATCTCTTCATCAGCATAGATCTTGATATTTTTTAGACTTACGGGACCCACAAACCCGGGACGGCACCCGGTTATTTCTTTTACTTTTTCCGCAGAAGCCATTTCCAAAGTAAGAGCCGGATGCAATTTTTGTAATTTTATTTCATTAATCATCCGATCCCCTCTAACTAAAGCCGCAATAATTTCTTGATCAGCTTGATAAAACAAGGTTTTAATCAATTTGTGAGCAGGAATCTTTAAAAATCCTGCCACCTCCTCAATTGTCGTTTGACTTGGTGTTGCTACTTTTTCTCTTTTTTGCAGAGGTTCTTTACTATTTTCACTAGGAAAACAAGGCGCTATTTCTACATTAGCCGCATAATCACAATTAGAACAATAAACGATCTGTGCTTCACCTGATTCGGCTAAAACCATAAATTCATGAGTAACACTGCCGCCAATAGCTCCTGAATCGGCCTCTACCGGACGAAAATCCAAACCACAACGTTTAAAGATAGTCTGATAAGCCTGGTACATTTTTCTATAAGTTATCTCTAACCCTTCCTCATCCCGGTCAAAAGAATATAAGTCTTTCATAATAAACTCACGCCCTCTCATCAAACCGAAACGAGGCCGACGTTCATCACGATATTTATTTTGTATTTGATACAAAAACAACGGTAGTTGACGATAAGAAGAGACATTAGAACGCACTAAGTCAGTAACAAGTTCTTCATGAGTCGGACTAAGACAAAAATCTCGTTCATGCCGATCTTGCAAACGGAATAATTCTTTACCATAGACCTGCCATCTTCCCGATTCTAACCAAATTTCCGCAGGCTGCATAATCGGCATTAAAATTTCCTGTCCGCCGGCTTTATTCATTTCCTCTCTGACGATTGCCGAAATTTTTTTAATTACTCGCCAAGCAAGCGGTAAATACGTATAGACACCTGAAGAAGATTTGCGAATAAACCCGGCTCTTACTAAAAGCTGATGACTAACAACTTCCGCTTCCGCAGGAACTTCACGCAATGTTGGTGCAAAAAGATGACTAAAATACATAAAAAAACCCCTTTTCTAGTTATTTTCTTTAATAATCTTCTCTATTTCTTCCCATAAAGCTTGTACCAATTGACCTTCCGGTAACTTCTTTTTAATTTCACCTTTAACAAAAAGCAGCCCTTCTCCTTTTCCGCCGGCTATACCTAAATCAGCTTCTTGGGCTTCTCCGGGACCATTAACAACACACCCCATTACCGCAACTTTCAAAGGTATCTTCACATCTCTTAATTTTCGTTCTATTTCTTCAGCTAAAGAAACTAAATCAATCTCACAACGACCACAAGTAGGACAGGAAATAATCTCCACACCCTCTTTAATTAAACCTAAAGCCCGTAAAATCTCCTTAGCTGCCTTTATTTCCTGAACCGGATCACTAGTTAAGGAAACACGAATTGTATCACCTATTCCTTCTGCGAGTAATGTTCCAATCCCTATGGCAGATTTAACCACCCCCGTTTCCAAAAGGCCGGCCTCTGTAACCCCTAAATGAAGAGGATACGGTATTTCTTCTGCTATTCTCCTATATGCCTCTAACATTAAAGGAACTTGGGAGGATTTTAAAGATACTTTAATCAAATCAAAAGCCATCTCTTCTAAAAGATGAATGTGCCCTAAAGCACTATCCACCATAGCTAAAGCAGTAGGTTTACCGTATTTTTCAAGAAGATTTTTTTCTAAAGAACCACTATTTACACCAATCCGTATCGGGATCTTTCGTTCTTGGGCTACTTTGACAATTTCTTTTACCTTCCATTTGGCACCAATATTACCTGGATTCAAACGAAGACCATGCACACCATTTTTTAAAGCCAGCATAGCTAATTTATAATCAAAATGAATATCGGCAATCACCGGCAAAGGGGAAAAAGAGACGATTTCCCGCAAAGATTCTGCCGCTTCCCGGTCGGGTACAGCTACACGAACAAGAGCACACCCTAATTCTGCCAACTTTTGAATCTGGGCAACAGTTTCCCGAGCATTTCGCGTATCCGTATTGGTCATTGATTGGATTGAAACCGGATATAAATGACCACAGCCAACTGTGCCGATAAAAAAGTTTTTAGTTTTTCTACGTTTCATCATCGTTTTTATAGCCACCATCTCTTTTGTTTATCTAAAAACCTGTAAATAAACGAAGAATATCTTTATAGGTTATAAACAGCATTAATGCCATTAATAAAGCGAAACCTAAAAAATGGATTAAATTTTCTTTTTCCGGTTTTACTTTTTTCCCACCTCGTACAGCTTCAATCAATAAAAAGAATAACCTGCCTCCATCAAGAGCGGGTATAGGCAAAAGATTAATCAAGCCTAAGTTAATGGAAATTAAGGCGGTTAAATAGGCTACATTAACCCAACCAAAGCGAGCCGATTCACCAATAAGCTGAATAATTCCTACCGGACCGGTAACTCCATCTGCAGACACCTGCCCGGAAATTAGCAATCCTAATTGTTGTAACATTCCTACCGTTAATTCATAGGTCTGTGTAAATCCCTTCCCTATTCCCGCAAATAAACCCATGCGCTCCCAAAGAGGGTCCCGCGGTACAATCCCGATCAGCCCAACTTGTCTCTCCGGATCATATTGAGGAATAACGGTAACTTTAAAGATCTGCTGATTTCTCTTTAACTCTACCTCTAATTTTTCTTCTGTACTGTGATGGATTATGCCCGTAATTTCACTCCAGCTCTTCAAAGGTTTCCCATTAATACTAAGTATTTCATCATTCGCTTGTATGCCTACTATTTCCGCGGCACTACCCGGCAGAACGTCTCCCACAAAATTGGCATAATCTTTGGGAACACCGATAACTGAAAACATGAGGGCAAAAATCATAGCCCCCAGCAGAAAATTCATCAAAGAACCGGAAACAACTACAGCCATACGTGCCCACAGGGATTTTTCATTAAAATTCCGGGGATCGGGAGGAGCATCATCATCAACCATCATTTCGCCGGTCATCTTACAAAAACCGCCTAACGGCAAAGCTCTTAAACTATAAAGTGTTTCACCCTTTTTATGTCCCACAACTTGTGGCCCCATCCCCAAGCTAAATTCTTCCACACGTATGCCTGACAACTTAGCTAAAATAAAATGTCCAAATTCATGAACAAAAATAATGATCCCAAAAACAATGAGAGAAACAAGAAAAGTTTGCAAATTAACGACACCCCTTCTATTAATCAGCTATTACTTCTTGGGCTTTTAGGCGAGCCCAGTGATCAATTTCCAGTATATCACTGACCTGAAAATTAGCCAAAGTTTGATGCTGAATCATCACCTTTTCAATAATTTGAGGTATATCTATAAATCTTATGCAGCCTTTTAAAAACAATGCAACGGCTTCTTCATTAGCCCCATTGAAAACAGTAGGCATTGTTCCACCAATTTTACCGGCTCTGATGGCCAAAGCCAAACCGGGAAATTTAGTAAAATCCGGCTTCTGAAAGGAAATCTCCCGCAACTGATAAAAATCTAAGTGAGGAAAAGAATTAGCGAGACGCTGAGGATAAGTAAAAGCATATTGAATCGGAATTCTCATATCAGGAGAACCAAGTTGAGCCAAAACAGAACCATCTTGATATTGAACCATAGAATGAATAATACTCTGAGGATGAACTACCACTTCAATCTTTTCATAAGGTACATCAAAGAGCCAATGAGCTTCCATGATTTCTAACCCTTTGTTAATTAAGCCGGCACAATCTACAGTTATCTTCGCCCCCATCCGCCAATTCGGATGCTGTAAAGCCATTTGCGGAGAAACATTACTTAACTCCTCTCGGGTCGCTTTTAAAAATGGCCCTCCGGAAGCTGTTAAAATTAATTTTTCTATCGCCGTAATGTTTTCTTTTTCTAAACACTGAAACAAAGCAGAATGCTCACTATCCACAGGGATAATGGCAGTACCATGTTCCTTGGCTTTTTCCATAACCAAAGAACCAGCCGTAACCATTGTTTCTTTATTAGCTAAAGCTACTGTTATTTTATTTTCCAATGCGGTCAAAGTGGGCAACAACCCAGTGATTCCACTTACGGCAATTAAAATAAGATCAATGTCTTTAAGTTTTGCTAACTCTACTAATCCCTTTTCTCCATTAAAAATCTCAACTTTACCCTTAATTAAATGCTTCAGTAAAACAGTATCCTCTTCTGAACCAATAGAAGCATATTGTGGCCGATACTTTTCCACCTGTTCAGCTAACAATTGTACATTGGCACCTGCCGCTAATCCAACAATTTTAAATTCATGCGGGAACTCATCAATTACCTGTAAAGCTTGTCTGCCTACAGAGCCTGTAGATCCTAGAATAACAATTTTTTTCATTATTTTCTACCTCCGGTGCCTTTTAATAATCTGTGTGCCAACCTTTAATTATCCCCTTAATAACAATAAAAGAAAATGGTCCAATAATAATGCCCCAAATCCCAAGGAATTTCAAACCCAAATAAAGAGCTATTATTACCGCTAAAGGGTTTAAACCTATGTTTTGGGAAAGAATTTTTGGTTCGGCTACCTGCCGAACGACACTAATTATGCCATATAAAATTAACAGAGCGAAACCTAATTTAATGTTACCAAAAAGCAAAGTTATTATCGCCCAGGGGATAAAGAGAGCTCCCGGACCGACAATTGGTAAAAGATCAAGTAAACCGACAATAATGCCAATGGTAAAGACATAATTTAAGCCTATGATATAAAGACCAAGAATGGTTAAAACGGCAGTAATGCTGATCAGAATAAATTCCGCCCTGAAAAAACCTACTAAAGCAATACTGATCTGAGCAACTAATCCATTAGTGGATTGCACATATCTCTGAGGGATGATCTTATAGAAAAGTTGAGTTAAACGTACTTTATCCCGGCTAATAAAAAATGTAGCCAAAGCAGACACAATTAAGATGGTAAGCAAACCAGGTAAACCTGCTAATAATCCAAAAAGAAAATTCATTATTTTGGCGATGAGATTACCCGTTTGATCAATCACCATATTCATACTATTAAGTATGGCGTTTTGTGCTTCTTGAGGAAGGGGATTACTAGAAAGAAAATTTCTGATGACCTCCAAGGAATCCAAAACATAACTATAAATGTTGCGCGTATAAAAAGGCACCTGTTGATAGAGATCCGCAAGTTCAATAACTAAGCGTGAAATTACCACAACTAAGAAGAGAGTAATCATAATAACAAGTAAAATCAGAGCGATCAGCACCGCAAATCCTCTTTTTATTTTTAAGTTTTCTAACCAATTGACTAAAGGATCAATCAAAATAGCCACTACGATCGCCAGAATAAAAGGTAAAAACCCTTTTAGCAAAACCGCAAACATATCAAAAATTATGGGAATAAAATAAGCTACGGTAAAATAAAAGGTTAACAAAAGTAGTAAAACCACCGCAATTTTTATTAATTTTTTACTATAACGTTCTATTTCCGGATTCACATTCACATCAACCTTTCTAAAATTATTAATAAATAATAAGTTACTGGAGCCGCCCACAAAGCACTATCAAATCTATCTAAAATTCCTCCATGCCCAGGAATAATTCGGCCGGAATCCTTAATCTTAGCAAATCTTTTTAAAGAACTTTCAAAAAGATCACCCAGCTGCCCGGCAAGGGAAACAAACGGAGCCATATAAAACAAAATCTTCCCAACTGCCAGAGGTATACAAATACTATAGATATAGGCAGCTAAAACACCACTAATCAAACCACCCAACAAACCTTCCCGGGTTTTTTTAGGGCTAAGCAAAGGCGCTAATTGATGTTTTCCTAACATCATGCCTGTAACATAGGCACCAGTATCAGTACCCCACACGACAATAAAGACATAAAGAACTAACCAAAAACCATCTGCTAACTGACGCAAAAGTAAGATATGAAAAAAGCCCGTAAAAATATAAATAATTCCTAATAAGGTAAAAGATAAATCAAGAGGTGAATAACGAGGATAATAAACAACATAATAACCTAGACAAAACAAAAGATAAAAAACAAAGAGAGGAAGAATATAATTATATTTTAACAGAAAAATTAAAGGAAATAAAAGTGCACCAACCCATAAAAGTATTACTAAAGCTTGACATGGCGTATTCTTAATAATATTGCGGAACTCTAAAAAAGCTAATAAGGTTAATAAAAATACGGCTAAAACTAAATAAGGATCCCCTTTAAAAATAATAAAAATAAGCAAAGGTATGCCGATTAAAGCACTAATAATTCTTTGGAAAAGCATGATCATCACCAACTTTTTTAGATTATGATTATTTTAATCCGCCAAAACGACGCTGCCGATACTGATAGTCATAAATCGCTTGATATAAATGATGTACCTTAAAATCAGGCCAAAACACCTCTGTAAACCAAAATTCCGTATAAGCAAACTGCCACAACAGAAAATTACTAAGCCGTAATTCTCCGGCTGTCCGAATCAGTAAATCCGGATCAGGAACACCTGCGGTATAAAGATGTTCTTCCATCGTCGCCGTATCTATAGTTGCTACTGGCAATCTGCCGCTGGCAACCTCACCGGCGATACTCTTTACGGCATCAAGAATTTCTTTTCTGCCCCCATAATTTAAAGCTATTTGTAAAACAAGTTTATGATTATGAGCAGTTTCTTTTTCAGCTTTTTGCACACGGCTTATTGCTGTAGAAGGCAGTTCCGAGATATTACCAATAGTTTTTATTTTAACACCATTTTGTTTTAATTGCTGTAGTTCTTTTTCAATATATTCTACTAAAAGGGCCATCAATGCCTTAACTTCTTCGGGGGGTCTTTTCCAATTTTCCGTAGAAAAAGCATAGACGGTTAAATAGGGCATACCTACCTCAAGACATGTTTCCACAATCAATCTTAACGTTTCGGCCCCCGCTCTGTGACCTGCTGCTCTAGGCAGCCCTTTCTTCTTCGCCCAGCGCCCATTACCATCCATAATTATAGCAAGATGGCGAGGTAAGGGAAGTTTTATAATCTCCTGTTGAGTAAGATGAGGCGCCGACTTGCAAAATTTTTTAAAAAATGAGCGCATATATAATGATAACCCTCCTTAAGATGAAAACCCCCTCATTGACCTCATTGAGGGGGTTATTTCACAGTTTATAATAGGCTGTTCAAAATACCCAACGAGAATATTTAAAACACCATTTCTATTTTAGGCACAGCTAACCCTTTTATACTTCCATAATCTCTTTTTCTTTGATGGCTAAAACACGCTCTACTTCTTCAATATATTGATCTGTTACTTTTTGAATCTCCTCTTGTCTTTTTTTAGCCTCATCTTCAGAAATTTCCTTGTCTTTTTCCACCCGTTTAATATTGTCATTAGCTTCACGACGAATATTTCTAATCCCAACTTTTGATTCTTCTGCTTTCTTTTTTGCGGTTTTTACTAACTCCTGTCTTCTTTCTTCAGTTAACTGCGGAATAGCTATACGCAAAAGATTCCCATCATTACTAGGATTTAAACCTAAGTCAGATTTTAAAATAGCTTTTTCCACTTCTGCCAGAACACTTTTATCCCAAGGTTGTACTGTTAAAAGACGAGGTTCCGGTGCCGAAATATTAGCGAGCTGATTAAGAGGAGTTAAGGCTCCATAATATTCTACCTTGATTTTTTCTAAAAGAGCGGGATTAGCCCGTCCTGCCCGCATGGCCGAAAACTCTTTTCGTAAGACCTCAGTAGTTTTTTTCATCTTGCTTTCAGCTTCAATAAAAACATCTTTTAACATCTCTTTACCTCCCTATATATGTACCTATTTTTTCACCCATAACAGCTTTTTTTATATTCCCTTCCTCTAAAATACTAAAAACAATAAGTGGAATATTATTATCCATACACAAGGTTGTCGCTGTAGAATCAATTACCCCAAGCCCTCTATTTAAAACATCAATATAATTAAGCGAAATGAATTTATGGGCAACAGAATTTCTTAGAGGGTCACAATCATAAACTCCATCAACTTTTTTGGCCATAAGTATTGCTTCGGCCTCAATCTCAGCGGCCCTAAGTGCAGCTGTTGTATCAGTTGAAAAAAAAGGATTCCCCGTACCGGCCGCAAAAATAACCACGCGGCCTTTTTCTAAATGACGTATGGCTCTTCGCCTAATATAAGGTTCTGCGATTTGCCTCATTTCAATAGCGGAAAGAACCCTCGTATCTATCTTCTCGTTTTCTAAGGCATCTTGTAAAGCCAAAGCATTAATTACAGTAGCAAGCATCCCCATATAATCAGCCGTAGCTCTATCCATCCCTCGCGCACTTCCTGAAACACCTCGCCAGATATTACCTCCACCTACAACAATAGCCGTTTGTACCCCTATAGCCACAATTTCTTTGACCTGCCGAGAAATAGAATCTAAGATTTGATGTTCAAAACCAAATTTTTGCTGTCCGGCTAAGGCTTCACCGCTAAGTTTTATAATAACTCTTTTATATTTTGATTCCATCATCTGTTAGGTAATCCCCCAATCTATGAAATTCTACATCAATAAATAAAAACCTTTTTTTATATACTTATAATTACATTTTAATAAAGAGAACACGAAGTGCTCTCTTTATTAAAATGCATCATTACTTATTAATCTGTGCCATAACCTCATCGGCAAAGTTTTCTTCTCTCTTTTGTAAACCTTCGCCAACTTCATACCGAATAAAACGCCTTACCTTAATATTTTCTCCGATTTTAGCGATTTTTTCCACAATAAGGTCATTAACTGTTATTTCCGGATCCCTAATATAAGGTTGCTCAAGTAAACAAACCTCTTTATAAAATTTACTAATTCTTCCTTCGATCATCTTTTCGATAATCTTTTCCGGTTTCCCTTCATTTAAAGCCTGTGATCTCAAAATTTGTTTTTCCTTTTCGAGTACATCTTCCGGAACATCTTCTCTCTGCACATATTCAGGACGTGAAGCCGTAATCTGCATCGCAATATTCTTCGCCAATTCCTTAAAAGCAGGAGTTTTAGCGACAAAATCTGTTTCGCAATTAAGTTCCAACAAAACACCGATTCTTCCGCCGCCATGGATATATGCTTCTACAATTCCTTCTGCAGAGATTCGCCCTGCCTTTTTTGCTGCAGCGGCCAATCCTTTTTCACGTAAATAGGCGATAGCTTTTTCTAAGTCACCCTCTTTTTCTGTAAGAGCTTTTTTACAATCAAGAACGCCTGCTCCGGTTCTTTCTCGTAATTCTTTAACCATTTCCATAGTAATCATCGTTTCGCCCCCTTTTATTCAAGTGCCTTCTTATTTATTCCTAAAAACACTTGAAGAAATAAATCGAAAAAAGGTGACAAGGGGTCATGTCTCCCCAGTCACCCCTTATCAAGATTATTCTTCATCCTTAGTACTTATTTCCTGTTTTTCCTCGACTTCATCAATTTTATCATCTTGCTCAACTTTAACATCTGCCATAAGTTCATTGCCAACCTGTCCTTGGTTAGCCTCCAAAACAGCCTCAGCCATTTTATTGGTAATCAGCTTTACCGCTCTAATCGCATCATCATTTCCAGGAATAAGATAATCAATTTCATCAGGATCACAATTGGTATCAACAATGGCTACAATAGGAATATTTAAACGTCGAGCTTCAGCTACAGCAATATGTTCTTTTCGAGGATCGATAATAAAAAGAGCACCGGGTAAACCAGGCATATCTTTAATTCCCCCAAGAAATCTTTGCAATTTTTCCCGTTCTGCCATTAAATTAGCTACTTCTTTTTTGGGCAAAACAGTAAATGTACCTTTTACTTCCATTTCCTCAAGTTCTTTTAAACGTTGAATCCTTTTTTTAATCGTTTGATAATTAGTTAATGTTCCACCCAACCAACGTTGATTAACATAAAACATTCCACAACGTTCGGCTTCCTCTTTAACAGTTTCCTGAGCCTGTTTTTTTGTACCAACAAATAAAAGATGTTGCCCTTCGGTAACTATACTCCTAATAAATTCATAGGCTTCTTCCACTTTTTTTGCTGTTTTTTGTAAATCAATGATATAAATCCCATTTCTCTCCGTAAAAATATAAGGCGCCATTTTAGGATTCCATCTTCTTGTCTGATGTCCAAAATGTACACCGGCTTCCAGCAATTGTTTCATTGAAATAACAGACATTACTCCACCTCCTTCCCCACGGTTTTACCTCCGCTACCTTCATTTTTACTTCAAACCGGACACGGCACCACGAAGTAAATCCAATAACGTGTGTATTTTTTACACCATATGATAGTATAACATAAAGGTATTTTTTCAACAAACGTTTTTATATTTTTTTTATTTTTGACCGGCTATTTTTTCCCCTAAATTTAAACGAAGAACTACTTCACCTTTTGTTGTATGAAGTTTTTCGGCAATTTCCGAAATAGAATTACCTTGTTGCAACAGTTTAGCCATTTCTAAAGTAACAGGATTATATTTTTCTTCATTATCCTCCTCCGTAAAAGTAAAGCCCTCTTTTAAATTTTTTTCTTCTTCTCTTAAATGCTGAAGAATTTTTTCTCCTTCGTTAATCTTTTCTTCTAAACCATCTAAATACTGTGTAGATAAATATGTGTTTTCACAAAGTAATTGCTCAAAATCATTTCTCAAAGAAAGATATTCTTCTTTAAGAAACTCTAACTTGCTAAATTTAATAATAATTAGGAGCAGAAGAACACTATTTATCAATAAAGTACTTAAATTTAGGATGACCATCTTCAAAAGGGATCCCTCCAACGCTCTTATCTTCTAAATCTTTAAGTCAAGATATCTACCGGTTTTAACATTATCCTGATTTTGTTCATCTTCTTTTTGCTGCTCTGTCTTTTCTAAGCTAACCAAGGTGCTCTGTTCTTTTTTCCGTTTATTGTTTTCTTGGTTTTCTTTCTCTTTTTCCTTTTCAATTTTCTTTTGTTCTAGAGCTTGCATCTGATTAATCATCTGTTCTTTTTGCTGTAATTCTTCTCGAATGCTCTGACTCATAATTTGCTGATCTGTCTGCTGCTGTCCCTGAAGAGTTCGATTAATCTTCTCTACTTCACCGGCACGTGGCACTAAGACCTGCATATCAACGGGTTTAATAGTCATAAAGTAAACCCCCTAATTTCATAATCTTCTAAACGAAAGACTAGCCGAGATTTTTCTTCATAAAGAGGCAAGGAAATTTTTCCTATATTAATTACTACTCCACTATAAATAGTATCTAACACTTTAATACAAGCATTACCCACTTCTTCCAATTGAAGTTCAAGTTCATTTTTTCGGTTCTCTAATTTTTCTATCTCTGTTTCACCTTGCTGGTAAGTATTTTGGACTTTATTATAAACCACCTTTTTTTCCGCAGAAAAACCTCCTGTTGTTTGCATTTTCTGAAGTGTGTTTAATATTTTTAGACTTTTTTCTTGATTTTCCCGATAATGTTTTAAATGATTACAAAGTTCTTTATATTCATCAATTAGCACAGGAGTAAGACCTACTTGCAGGATAGTATTCGTTCCCATCGGGGAACCGATGTTTTTTGCAGATATTTCTTCTCCGGCAGAAATGTCTCCACCTACAATCAAGCCTTTTTTACCACTTACGGATAGTTTTTTTTCAGCTTTAACTATACTATGCATAATTGCTTCACTAACAATAACATTTTCCTTACTAAAAGCACTGCCATTTTCTATATAGCGCACATAAATACTGCCCTCAACTTCCGCCTTACCCTGAATAATCCCCTTTTTAACATTAAGATTTCCTCCTGAGATAACTGTTCCCGCTAAGTTTCCGTAAATCTCTACATCTCCTCCTGCTTCTATGGAAAAGGTGTTTTTGACGTTCCCTTTAACAATTACGTTACCAGGAAACTCAATATTACCTGTATTAAAATCGACATCCCCCTTAAGTTCATAAGTTGGATAAACATTTACCTTATTATTAATAAAGTTAACCTGTCCTTCTATTGTCGAAACAAGCTTTGTATTATCATCAATTATTTCTGTGTTTACCCCTAAGGGAAGGCGTACATCTTTCCCAGGTTTAGCTTTAATCTCTTCTCCGAGAACATTCATCCCCTTTGTACCTTCAGTAGGTGGTATTCTTTCGACAAGTGTCATTCCTACCATGGCAATCTGAATTAAACTAAGGTCATAAAAATCTACACTGCCATTTCCTAATTCTTTAGGCTTTAAAGCGATACCCTCTTTTTGAAAATGAAATTTCAAATTAGCATTTTTACCGTTTACACTTGGTTTACCTTCAGCAATTAGCCATTCTTGATAAAAGGAATGTGCTTTAACTATTTCAGGGAATAGTTCAGTTTTAAGCCCTTCTCTAATTCCCTTTTCCTGGAGAAACTGCTCAAGAGTTGCAAGTTCTAAAAGAGTATTGTTTAAAGACGGATATACCTTTAAAACTGCCTTCATTTTATCAGAAGAACTGTTTAAATCTAATAAAGGTGAATAAATCTGTTCACTTTGCAAAGAAGCAATTTTTTCTTTTTCTCCTGATGCTTCAGCAAAACATTCTTTGATAAAATCAACATCATAGGAAATCTTACGCTGAGCTAATTCATAATACAAGTTTTCTATCTTTATGGGCAAAGCAAGATGCGGATCATTTTTAACCAAAAGGTAAATTCCATCATCTTCTTTTTGTAATTGATAAATTTTTTTTAATTCAGCCACTTCTCTCACCTTTCCTTAAATTTTTTTTATACAAAGAAAGTTTTCCACGCAATCTAAAAATTGCTTTAGTATGAAGTTGAGAAATCCGTGAAGGAGACAATTCTAAGATCTGAGATATTTCTTTATTCGAAAGGTCATGAAAATAATAGAGACTAATAACAACTTTTTCTTTTTCCGGTAAGCCAGCTATAGCTTTAGCTAGAATAGCTTTTATTTCTTTTTCTACTGTAATTTGCAAAGGGTTAGGGCTTTCAGAATTAAATAAACTATCCATTAAACAAACTTCTTGTTCTTCGGAAAATGACTCATCAAGAGATAAGATGGTGATATATTGTAATGTCTTTAGCCATTTTGATAATTCCTCTAAGCTAATTCCTAATTCAGAAGCAATTTCTTCATCTGTAGCATTGCGACCTACTTGCAGCTCTATTTTTTGATAAGCTTGTTCCACCTGTCCGGCTCTTTTCCTTACAGTAACAGGAAACCAATCCTCTCGACGAATCCCATCAATAATGGCGCCCTTGATTCTTTTAACAGCAAAACCGGCGAACGGTATCCCCAAATTAGGATTATACCTATCGATTGCCTCTAGCAGCCCCAAAATACCATAACTGAATAAATCATCTTGCTGCATATAGGCGGGCAATACACACACCATTTTTTTAACTATCTTTTGTACTAAAGGAATATAATGTACAATCAGGTCCTCTTTAACTGCAGGTGCTTTGTTTAATAAATATTCTTTCCAAAGATTATGAGGTTCCATTAGATAATCTTAACTCCTTTATGTATGCTCTTAATCAACAATTGACCATTTTCAGTAAAAAATTCGATAGTACGCCCGTAATTCCCCCCTATATCTTCAGCTAAAAGGTTAACTCTATGGAGATTTAATTCCTTCTTTACTGCTTCTACATTACGCTCACCTATCTTCATTACCTCTTTAATGTTAGGAAAATTAAACATTTGAGCTCCTCCAGCAATTTTGGCGACTAAACGATGTTTCTGAGCACCATTTTTACACAATTCCTCAAAAAGTAAGTTAATTCCGGAATCGGCATATTTGGCCTTATTAATTATATTGCGTGCTTGCTTACTATCCGGCAGCATAATGTGAACCATTCCCCCGATTTTGACGATCGGATCCCATAAACAAACCCCTACACACGACCCCAAGCCTGCTGTAATAATACTCGTTGGGGTAGACGCTATTTTTAATTCAGCTATACCTATTTTAACAGGTTCATTTGCCATTATTACACTCCTAAAGCATTTAATAATATTTTTAATGTTTGCGGTTCAGGAAGAAAGAAAAAATATGCACTTATTTGTTTTTTTTCTTCACAAAACATATTTTCAATAATCAAGGCATAATCACTTACATTACCAATACTCTGTAAAACTTCACCTAAGATTGCTCCTGCCAT
>Ga0265294_10002346_pt1 | contig 24915 bp, 32 predicted proteins | sample MunlanPumphouse3_FD_192504 | JGI IMG/M metagenome (GOLD analysis project Ga0265294, IMG submission 192504) | Groundwater microbial communities from a municipal landfill in Southern Ontario, Canada - Pumphouse #3 | ecosystem: Environmental > Aquatic > Deep subsurface > Groundwater | place... | reverse complement strand
AAACCCATCAAGGTTCTGCTACTATGGACTGGATGGCTCAAGAGCAAGAACGTGGTATTACCATTACTTCTGCAGCAACAACTGTTTTCTGGGATTATAATAACGATCATTTTAAGATTAATATTATTGATACACCTGGACACGTTGACTTCACTGTTGAGGTTGAACGTTCACTAAGAGTTTTGGATGGTGCTGTTGCGCTTTTCTGTGCTGTTGGGGGAGTTGAGCCACAAAGTGAGACTGTATGGCGTCAGGCTGATAAATATAATGTTCCTCGTATTGCATTTGTTAATAAAATGGACCGTGCAGGTGCAGATTTTTTCAATGTAGTAGGACAAATCAAAGAACGTTTAGGTGCAAACCCTGTTCCTCTTCAAATTCCAATTGGACAAGAAGATTTATTTAAAGGCGTTATTGACCTTATCTCAAATAAGGCTTTAATGTATGATGAGGCATCTAACGGAACTAAAATGTATGAAATCCCTATGCCTGAAGATTTGAAGGAAGTAGCGGCTAAATACAGAAAAATGCTTATTGAAGGAGTTGCTGAAGAAGATGAAGAACTTCTTATGAGATATATGGATGATGAAAACTCTATCACAGAAGATGAGATGATATTCCATGTACGTAAGGCTACTTGTGCAATGAGAATTACACCAGTTTTATGTGGTACTGCTTTCAAAAATAAAGGAGTTCAAAACCTACTTAATGCAATTACTGCATTTTTACCAAGTCCTTTAGATTTTCCAGAAATTGAAGGAATCAATCCAAAAACTGATAAACCAGAAACTCGTCATGCAAATGATCCTAAGGCTCCATTTTCAGCTTTAGCATTTAAGATTGCAACCGACCCTTATGTTGGTAGGATTTGTTTCTTCCGTGTTTATTCAGGGGCTCTTGATGCAGGTTCTTATGTATATAATGCTTCAACAGGAAAGAAGGAACGTATTTCTCGTGTTCTTCAAATGCATGCAAACAAACAAAACTCACTCGATAGGATTGAGGCTGGTGATATTGGTGCAGCTGTTGGATTTAAAGATATTAAAACAGGAAACACTCTTTGCGATGAATCTTTTCCAATAGTATTGGAATCGATGACATTCCCAGAGCCTGTTATCTCAATTGCAATTGAACCTAAGCAACAAGCAGATGTTGATAAGTTCAATAATGCGATAACAAAATTAGTTGAAGAGGATCCAACTCTAAGGGTTGCTACTGATGAGGCTTCTGGTCAAACTGTAATGTCAGGAATGGGTGAGCTTCACTTAGACATTATCTTAGACCGTATGCGTCGTGAATTTAGTTGTGATGTAAATCAAGGACCGCCTCAGGTTGCATATAAAGAAGCAATTACTACTGCATACCAACACAAGGAAGTTTATAAGAAACAAACTGGTGGTAGAGGAAAGTTTGCTGATATTTTATTCGTTTTAGAGCCAGCTGATGAAGGTGTAAAGGGTCTTCAATTTGTCAACTCAGTTAAGGGTGGTAATATTCCAAAAGAGTTTATTGCTCCAATTGAAAAAGGCTTTAAACAAGCTATGGTAAATGGTGTTCTTGGAGGTTTCCCTATCGAAAGTATGAAGGTAACCGTTATTGATGGATCTTATCATGCTGTTGACTCTGATGCGTTGTCATTTGAGCTTTGTGCTAAAATAGCATTTAAAGAAGCAGCAAGAAAAGCTAAACCAATTCTTTTAGAACCAATCATGTCTGTTGAAGTAACAACTCCTGACACTTATTTAGGTGCAGTAACTGGTGACTTAAACAGAAGAAGAGCTATTCTTGAAAATGTAACAGCTAAGGTAGGTATTCAAGCAGTAAAATGCAAGGTTCCACTTTCTCAAATGTTTGGTTATGTAACAGCCCTAAGAACTATTACTTCTGGTCGTGCAAACTCAACAATGGAATTTTCACATTATGCTGAAGCACCTAGAGATATTACAGAATCAGTATTGAATCAATCATAAGAAAAACTAATATAAAGACAAATAACGTGAGTCAAAGAATTAGAATTAAATTAAAATCATACGATCATAACTTAGTAGACAAGTCTGCTGAGAAAATCGTAAAAACTGTAAAATTAACTGGAGCAGTTGTTAATGGACCAATTCCACTTCCAACCAACAAGAAAATTTACACAGTTAACCGTGCAACATTCGTAAACAAGAAAGCAAGAGAACAATTTCAATTGTGTACTTTTAAAAGATTGTTGGATATTTATAGCACTTCAGCTAAAACTATCGATGCTTTAATGAAATTAGAGCTTCCAAGTGGAGTTGAAGTAGAAATCAAGGTTTAACAGAGTTGTCTATAACTATAAAGTAGAGATGTTAAACAATCAGCCTATGCAACAAAGCAAGCTGAGTATTTATTAAAACAAAAACAAGAAATGTCAGGTTTAATTGGAAAAAAAATTGGAATGACCAGTATTTATGATGCCTCCGGTAGACAACAACCGTGCACAGTTATTGAAGCTGGTCCTTGCGTAGTAACTAGAATCAAAACCGTAGAAACGGATGGTTATACTGCTCTTCAACTTTCATTCGAAGATATGAAAGAAAAGAATTGTACAAAACCGATGAAAGGTCACTTCGCAAAAGCAAGTACAACACCTAAAAGACATGTTGCAGAGTTTACTCGTTTTGAAGAAGGTAAGAAAAAAGCTTTCGGTGAATCAGTAACATGTACAGTGTTTTCTGAGGGAGAGTATGTGGATGTTGTAGGTATTTCAAAAGGTAAAGGATTCCAAGGGGTTGTGAAACGTCATGGATTTCATGGTGTTGGTGGTACAACTCACGGACAACATGATAGATTACGTGCTCCAGGTTCTATTGGTGCAGCTTCATATCCTGCAAGAGTATTTAAGGGAATGAAAATGGCAGGTAGAATGGGAGGAAAGAGAGTGAAAGTTCAAAACTTAGAAGTTCTTAGAGTAATTGAAGATAAGAATTTAGTAATAGTTAAAGGATCTGTTCCGGGTCCAAAGGGTTCAATTTTAAAACTTGAGAGATGGAGCTAAAAGTTTATAATATAAATGGAAATGAAACTGGCAGAACAATTGATGTTAGTGACACTTTTTTAGGAATTGAGCCAAACGATCATGCAATTTGGTTAGATGTTAAACAATTTCTTGCAAACCAACGCCAAGGTACACATAAATCAAAAGAACGTTCAGAAATTTCTGGTTCAACTAAGAAACTAAAACGTCAAAAGGGTACTGGTGGAGCAAGAGCAGGTGATGCAAAAAGTCCAACAAGAGTTGGAGGAGGTAGAGCTTTTGGTCCAAAACCAAGAGATTATTCTTTCAAACTTAACAAAAAAGTTAAAAGATTAGCTCGTCTTTCTGCATTATCATATAAGGTAAAAGAAGAAAAGTTAATTGTTGTTGAAGATTTCAATTTTGACACTCCAAAGACTAAAAACATGATGAAAGTGTTAGCAGATTTGAGGTTAGGTGAAAAAAAATCACTTTTTGTGTTGAATAATCAAGATAATTTTGTAATTTTGTCGGCTCGTAACATTAACTGTATTAGTATAACTGACGCTAAATCAGTGAATACATATGATTTATTACGTGCAAACAGTGTAATTTTTTCTGAAACAGCAATCAAAGAATTAGAAAATATAAACTCTAATTCTTAAAACAGTAAGAATAATTAACATTTAACAAAATAAAAATGGAAATCATAGTTAAGCCGATTATTACTGAGAAAATGACTAAAACGACTGAAAAGTTTTCAAATCGTTTTGGCTTTATCGTTAATAGACGAGCAAATAAAATAGAAATAAAAAAGGCTGTAGAGTCTTTATATAATGTTAAAGTTGATAGAGTTAATACTATGAACTATAACGGTAAGAATAAATCTCGCTACACAAAAGCTGGATTTATAAAAGGGAAATCATCGGACTTTAAAAAGGCTATCATTATGTTAGCAGAAGGTGATACAATAGATTTTTATAGCAATATTTAAGAAAAAGAGATAGATGGCTTTAAAAAAATTAAAACCAACCACACCAGGACAAAGATTCAAAGTAGCAAGTACTTTTGAAGAAATAACTGCTTCCGAGCCTGAGAAGAGTTTAACATTTGGTGTAAAGAAAAGTGGTGGACGAAACAATCAAGGTAAAATGACTATGCGCTATATTGGTGGTGGTCATAAAAAACTATATCGTCTTATAGATTTTCGCAGAGATAAGGATAATATTCCTGCTGTTGTAAAAACTATAGAATATGATCCAAACAGAACTGCACGTATTGCTCTAGTAGCATATGCAGATGGTGAAAAACGATATATAGTTTGTCCTCACGGATTAAAAGTTGGTCAGACAATAATGTCAGGTATCGGAGCTGCCCCGGAAATAGGCAATACTTTATTATTAAGCGAAATTCCATTTGGTACAACAATTCATAATATTGAATTAAATCCAGGACAAGGAGCTAAGATGGCACGTAGTGCTGGTTCTCATGCTCAACTAATGTCAAGAGATGGAAAATATGCAACTCTTAAGATGCCTTCAGGTGAAACCAGAATGATATTACAAGCATGTAGAGCAACTATTGGAATGGTTTCCAATATTGAACACAACTTGGAAATATCAGGAAAAGCTGGTAGATCTCGTTGGCTAGGAAGACGTCCTCGTACAAGAGGTGTAGTAATGAACCCTGTCGATCACCCAATGGGTGGAGGAGAAGGTCGTGCTAGTGGAGGTCAACCTCGCTCAAGAAATGGTATCCCTTCAAGAGGATTCAAGACTAGAGCTCCTAAGAAACATTCTAGTAAGTACATAGTAGATAGACGTAAGAAATAATTAAAATCATAGGTAGATGAGTCGTTCGTTAAAAAAAGGACCTTATATTCATTATAAGTTAGAAAAGAAAGTTTTAGCTTCAAAAGAGCAAAACAAAAAGACTACTATTAAAACTTGGTCAAGAGCATCTATGATTTCACCAGATTTCGTAGGTCAAACAATTGCTGTGCACAATGGAAATAAATTTATTCCAGTTTATGTTACTGAAAATATGGTAGGTCATAAGCTTGGTGAATTTGCTCCAACGAGAATGTTCCGTGGACATGCAGGACAGAAAGATAAAGGTAAGAAATAATAAAAATTCGCCGAAAAATGGGATCAAGAAAACACATAAGTGCTGAGGCACGTAAAGAAGCTAATAAATCTCTTTATATTGCAAAGTTAAATAATAATCCAACATCTCCTCAAAAGACAAGATTGATGGCAGATGCAATTAGAGGATTAGATGTAAATAAAGCTTTGGCAATTTTACAATATAGCCAAAGAGAGTCTGCACCTAAATTACGTAAGTTATTACTTTCAGCTATATCTAATTGGCAAAATAAAAATGAGGGTAAGAGAATCGAAGATGCTGAACTGTTCGTTAAAGAAATTTCTGTTGACGGAGGAAGACAATTAAAACGTCTTCGTACAGCGCCTCGTGGTCTTGGTCATAGAATCAAAAAGCGTTCTAACCACGTAACCCTTATTCTTGGCAGTAAGGTAGCAGAGAAAAATGCTGAGACAGCAAAAGTTATTGCTGAAAATTAATAATTTGTATAATTAGTAAATGATATAATCAGGATGGGACAAAAAGCAAATCCAATAGGCAATAGATTAGGAATCATCAGAGGATGGGATTCTAATTGGTTTGGTGGGAAAAAATTTGATGCAAAATTGGTTGAAGATGACAAAATAAGAAAATATCTTAATGCTCGTCTATCTAAAGCTAGTATTTCTAAAATTTATATTGAAAGGACTTTAAAACTTATTACAGTTACAATCAATACTGCAAGACCAGGTCTTATCATCGGTAAGGCAGGTCAAGAGGTTGATAAACTAAAAGAGGAATTAAAGAAACTAACAAACAAAGATGTTCAAATCAACATTTCTGAAGTTAAACGTCCAGAATTAGACGCAGTTTTAGTTGCAGCAACTATCGCTCGTCAAATTGAAGGTCGTGTTTCTTACAGAAAAGCTGTTAAAACTTCAATTTCTTCAACCATGAGAGTTGGAGCAGAAGGAATCAAAGTTTCTGTTTCAGGTCGTATTGGTGGTGCAGAAATGGCTAGAAGAGAACATTATAAAGAAGGAAGAACTCCATTGCATACTTTTAGAGCTGACATTGACTATGCTCAAGCAGAAGCTCATACTACATACGGTCGTATCGGCGTTAAGGTATGGATATGTAAAGGTATTGTTTATGGTAAACCTGAACTAGTTCCTTCTACAGTTGGTGGTAATTTAAAAGAAGGAGGCCGCGGTGGTGCTCAACGCCCTTCATCAAACTTTAATCAACGCCCACGTAGAAAAAAATAATAAATTAGTTAACAAGTAAAATATCGTACGATAATGTTACAACCTAAAAAGACAAAATTTAGAAAACAGCAGAAAGGTAGAATTAAAGGTATTGCTTTTCGTGGTCATGAGTTAGCTTTTGGTAGCTTTGGAATAAAATCTTTGGAAACATCGTTTATTACAGGTCGTCAAATTGAAGCAGCTCGTCAAGCTGTAACTCGTTATATGAAACGTGAGGGACAAATTTGGATCAGAATATTTCCTGACAAACCTATTACAAAGAAACCAGCCGAAGTTCGTATGGGTAAGGGTAAAGGTGCTCCAGAATATTTCGTTGCAAGAATAATGCCAGGAACTATACTATTTGAAGCTGAGGGTGTGCCACTGGAAATTGCAAAAGAAGCGATGCGTTTAGCTGCTCAAAAATTGCCAGTTACAACTAGATTCATAGTTAGAAGAGATTACGTTGAAGAAGTATAAAAAAAATTGAATATGAAAAACAATGTAATAAAAGAACTCTCTACTCAAGAGTTACAAGAAAGATTAACTGTTGATAAGATGCAGTTAAATAAAATGAAAATTAATCATGCCGTTACACCTTTGGAAAATCCTAACAAAATTATGGAAGCAAGAAGAGATATAGCAAGAGTAATTACAGAGTTAAGAAAAAGAGAATTAGATTCTAAATCTGTTGATAATAAATAATACCTAAATTCAATTCATAATGGAAAGAAACTTAAGAAAAGAAAGAGTAGGTCTTGTTATTAGTAATAAAATGGATAAAACTATTCGTGTGTACGTCGAGCGTAAAGTGAAGCATCCAAAATACGAAAAATTCGTAAAGAAAAGTTCCAAGTTTATGGCTCATGACGAGAAAAACGAATGCAACATGGGAGATGTTGTGAAAATAATGGAAACAAGACCATTGAGTAAAAGTAAATGTTGGAGATTGGTCGAAATAATAGAAAGAGCGAAATAACATGGTACAACAAGAATCAAGATTAATTGTAGCTGACAATAGCGGAGCAAAAAGTGTATTATGCATTAGGGTCCTTGGGGGAACTAAAAGAAGATATGCTTCATTAGGTGATAAAATTGTGGTTTCTATCAAAGATGCAATTCCTTCAGGAAATGTTAAAAAAGGTATAGTTTCCAAAGCTGTTGTAGTTAGAACAAAAAAAGAAGTGAGACGTAAAGACGGTTCTTACATCAGATTTGATGATAACGCATGTGTTCTTTTAAATACAAACGATGAATTAAGAGGAACGCGTATTTTTGGACCAGTAGCAAGAGAATTGCGTGAAAAACAATTTATGAAAATCGTTTCACTAGCTCCTGAAGTATTATAAAAGCAAAAAAATATTATAGATATGAAATTGCACATTAAAAAAGGAGATATCGTTAAGGTACTTGCAGGCGACTCAAAAGGTTCAACTGGAAGAGTACTTATCGTATATCCGAAAAAAAGCCGAGCAATAGTTGAAGGAGTAAACAAGGTTAAGAAACATTCTAAGCCAAGTCCACAAAATACTCAAGGAGGAATTATTGAAAAAGAGGCATCGATCCATATTTCAAATTTAGCTGTTGTTGATTCTAAAGGAAACTCAACCAGAATAGGTAGAAAATTGGATGAAACCACTAAAAAATTAGTTCGTTATTCAAAAAAATCAGGGGAGGTAATTAAATAATGCCATATACACCAAGATTAAAGCAGAAATATAAAGAAGAAATTATATCTGCACTAGTAAAAGAACATAATTACAAAACTGTAATGCAAGTTCCTCAATTATTGAAGATATCTTTAAATCAAGGTTTAGGGAAAACTGCAATTATAGATAAAAAAGTTATTGATAAAGGTATCGATGAGATGACTATTGTGTCAGGTCAAAGGGCTGTTGCAACAAAGTCAAAGAAAGATATTTCTAACTTTAAGTTAAGAAAAGGGATGCCTGTTGGAGTAAGAGTTACTTTGAGAGGTGATAAAATGTATGAATTTCTCGATAGATTAATTTCAGCATCTATTCCCCGTATTAGAGACTTTAGAGGAATTGACGATAAAGGCTTTGACGGAAGAGGTAACTTTTCATTCGGTATAACTGAACAAATAATCTTTCCTGAAATTGAAATTGATAAAATTTCACACATACAAGGAATGGATATTACACTTGTAACCTCAGCTAAAACAGACAAGGAAGCGTTATCGCTATTAAAGTCTTTTGGATTCCCATTTAAAAATCAAACAGTTACTATATAATATGGCAAAAGAATCAATTAAAGCGAGACAACGCAAAAGAGAAAAAATGGTTGCTAAATATGCTGCAAAAAGAGCAGCATTACTTGAAGCTGGAGATTACGAAGGCTTACAAAAATTACCAAAAAACGCTTCTCCAGTTCGTTTACACAATAGATGTCAATTAACTGGTAGACCCAAAGGATATATGAGACAATTCGGAGTTTCTCGTATTAACTTTAGGGAAATGGCTTTAGCTGGATTAATTCCAGGGGTAAAAAAAGCAAGCTGGTAATTAAATTCAAGTCAAAGCAAATAAAAAAATAAATAGAGATGTTAACAGATCCAATTGCAGATTATTTGACTCGCATCAGAAATGCAGCATTAGCAAAGCATAGAGTTGTTGAAATTCCTGCTTCAAAAATTAAGAAAGAGATGACTAAGATTCTCTTTGATAAAGGATATATTCTAAACTATAAGTTTGAAGATGATGTATTCCCAAGTCAAATTAAAATAGCATTAAAATATCATCCGATGACTAAGGAGTCAGCAATGTCTAAATTAACAAGAGTTAGTAGTCCGGGTTTACGAAAATATGTTAGTTCAACAGAACTTCCACGTGTATTAAATGGTTTAGGAATAGCTATAATTTCAACTTCAAAAGGCTTGATGACTGATAAAGAAGCAAGATCTTTACACGTTGGCGGAGAAGTTATCTGTTATATTAGCTAATAAAATTAAAGGAGATATATAAATGTCAAGAATAGGTAAATTACCGATAAGCCTTCCAAAGGGAGTCGAAGTTACAGTAAACGATAACAATGTGGTTACTGTAAAAGGTACCTTAGGAGCATTAACTCAATGTGTTGATCCTTGCATTACTTTAAAAGTAGAAGGTGATACTCTAACATTAGAGAGAGAATCTGACCAAAAGAGACATAAAGCTATGCATGGCTTGTATAGATCTTTAGTGTTTAATATGGTTAAAGGTGTTTCAGAAGGATTTAAATCAGTTCAAGAAGTTATAGGTGTTGGTTATAAAGCTCAAGCTAATGGCCAAGTATTAGAGTTAGCATTAGGTTACTCACATAACATATTCTTTGAACTTCCTAATGAAATAAAATTAGAAACGATAACTCAAAAAGGGAAGAATCCATTGATTATCATGACAAGTTATGATAAACAACTTTTAGGTCAAGTTGCGGCAAAGATTCGTTCTTTACGTAAACCTGAACCATACAAAGGAAAAGGTATTCGCTTCCAAGGTGAAGAGATTCGTAGAAAAGCTGGTAAGGCGGCTGCTAAGTAATTTAGTGAATAAAATATAATCCGGAAAATAGGATGGCAAACAATAAAGTAGTAAGAAGATTGAAACTGAAAATGGGGATTCGTAAGAAAATTTACGGAACAGCAAACAAACCTCGTTTAACAGTTTTCAGAAGCAATAAAGAAATATATGCTCAATTGATAGATGATGATAATAGTGTAACTTTAGCATCAGCTTCATCAATGGAAAAATCATTTACCAAAGCAGGAGCAAAGATTGAACACGCGAAAGTTGTGGGTAAATTAATCGCAGAAAGAGCTATATCAATAGGTATTGATTCTGTAGTATTTGACAGAAATGGTTATTTATACCATGGTAGAGTAAAATCATTAGCTGAATCAGCACGCGAAGGCGGCTTAAAATTCTAAATAAGATATGGCAGACTTAAATGTAAAAAGAGTTAAATCAAGCGAGATTGAATTTAAAGATCGTCTTGTAAGTATCAACAGAGTTACCAAAGTAACTAAGGGAGGTAGAACTTTTAGTTTTTCAGCTATTGTTATAGTAGGAAATGAAAATGGAGTTGTTGGATACGGTTTAGGTAAAGCAAAAGAAGTAACTTCAGCTATTGCTAAAGGTATTGATGATGCTAAGAAAAACTTAATAAAAGTTCCAATTCTTAAAGGAACTTTACCACACGAACAAACAGGAAAATATAGTGGAGCGAGAGTATTTATCAAACCAGCAGCACCAGGAACTGGTGTAATTGCAGGTGGTGCTATGCGTGCTGTATTAGAGAGTGTTGGCGTTAAAGATGTTTTAGCAAAATCTAAAGGATCTTCAAATCCACATAGTGTTGTGAAAGCTACAATAGATGCATTAATTCAATTGAGAGACCCTTATACAATTGCGAAATTGAGGGGAATTGATTTGGATAGAGTTTTTAATGGATAATAATAAGGTAAGACATGAAAGTAAGAGTTACACAAATTAAAAGTGGCATCGGAAGAACGCTTCGTCAAAAAAACACCTTGGCGTCTTTAGGATTGCGTAAAATGAATCAAACTAAAGAGCACGAATTAACTCCTCAGATCAAAGGTATGATTGCAAAGGTTAATCACTTAGTTAAGGTAGAAGAAATATAATTAATAACACTGTTAAAATATAGTAATCATGGATTTAAGTAATCTTAAACCTGCAGAGGGCTCAACAAAAAACCGCAAGAGAATAGGTAGAGGTCAAGGTTCTGGTAGAGGTGGTACTTCAACAAGAGGACACAAAGGAGCAAAATCAAGATCTGGATATTCTCGTAAGATAGGTTTTGAAGGAGGGCAAATGCCATTATATAGACGTTTACCAAAATTTGGTTTTAAAAATATAAATAGAGTTGAATATTCAGCAATTAATTTAGATGCTATTAATTCTTTAGCTGAAGAAAAGAATATTACTGATATTACTTTAGACGTACTAAAAGAAAATGGTCTAATATCTTCAAAAGATAGAGTAAAAGTATTAGGAAGAGGCGAATTGACTTTGAAAGTAAATGTTTCTGCAAATGCATTTTCATCAGCTGCTAAGACTGCAATTGAAGCAAAAGGCGGAGTTGTAACAATAATCTAATATAAAACAATGAAAAGATTTATCAATACTCTTAAGAATATCTGGAATATCAAGGATCTTAGAACAAGAATCTTATATACATTAGGATTAGTACTAATTTATAGAATTGGATCTTTTGTTGTCTTACCAGGTATAAATCCCGGTGATTTATCAAGCCTACAAGACCAAACTAAAGATGGAGTTTTAGGTCTGTTAAACATGTTCTCAGGAGGTGCTTTTTCTAATGCTTCTATTTTTGCATTAGGAATTATGCCTTACATTACTGCATCAATTGTTATTCAATTGCTAACCATGGTTGTTCCTTATTTTTCTAAGATGCAAAAAGAAGGAGAAAGTGGTAGAAATAAGATAAATCAACTTACAAGATGGTTGACTGTTGTTGTTACTATTTTCCAAGCTTTTGCTTACCTTACAAACTTAAGATATCAACTTAATGGAGCTACAATTTATAGTATTACAGGTAGTGAAAGTCTAAACTTCGTTAACTGGGCTCTTCCAATGGCAGTTATGCTTACTGCAGGAACCCTATTTGTTATGTGGCTTGGTGAAAGAATTACAGATAAAGGAATCGGTAATGGTATTTCATTATTAATTATGGTTGGTATTGTTGCAAGATTACCATTTGCTCTATTCGCTGAATTCGCTTCAAGAATGGAAGAGCAAGGTGGAGGTCTTGTTATATTCTTCGTTGAATTAGTAGTATTATTAATAGTAATTATGCTATGTATCCTATTAGTTCAAGGAACAAGAAGAATACCAGTTCAGTATGCAAAAAGAATAGTTGGCAACCGTCAATATGGTGGTGCACGTCAATATATTCCTATTAAAGTTAATGCAGCTGGAGTTATGCCAATTATTTTTGCACAAGCAATAATGTTTATTCCTGTAACCTTATTTGGATTTTCAGATGCAGAAAGTATGCAAGGAATAAGAGCTGCTTTATCCGATTTTCACGGATTTTGGTATAATCTAATATTTGCTATAGTAATTATTGCATTTACATATTTCTATACAGCAATTGCAATCAACCCTAAACAAATGTCTGATGACATGAAAAAGAATGGTGGATTTATCCCAGGAGTTAAACCGGGAAGAAAAACAGAAGATTTTTTCGATAATGTTCTTTCTAAAATAACTCTACCAGGATCAATTTTCCTTGCTATTGTGGCAATTCTTCCAGCTTTCATTAGTTTGTTTGGTGTTAATTCACAGTTTTCTCAATTCTATGGTGGTACATCATTATTGATTTTAGTAGGTGTTGTATTAGATACTTTACAGCAGATAGAAAGTCATTTGTTGATGCGTCACTATGATGGTTTGACAAAATCAGGAAGAATCAAGGGTAGATCTCAAATGTAATTTGAATATGTTAAAAAAAGCTATGATACATAAGAGGACAGCAGAGGAGATTGAGGAGTATAGATTAAGCTCTCTACTTGTAGGTGAAACCCTATCAGAAGTATGTAAGTTTATAAAACCTGGAGTAACAACTCTAAGTTTGGATAAAATTGCAGAAGAGTTTATAAGAGATAATGGAGCATTACCAGCTTTTAAGGGCTTTAATGGTTTTCCTGCATCTTTATGTATCTCTATCAATGAAGTTGTTGTTCACGGAATACCTGGAAAGAGAGAGATTAAAGAAGGGGATATAGTATCAATAGACTGCGGAACAGAATTAAATGGTTGGGTTGGAGATTCAGCTTACACCTTTGCCTTAGAGGGAGTTTCTCAAGAAGCAAAGGATTTAATGAAGGTTACTAAAGAGTCATTGCTATTAGGTATCGAGAAATGTAGAATAGGAAATAGAATAGGAGATTTGAGTTATCAAATACAAAGTTATTGCGAAAAGCATGGCTATGGAGTGGTAAGAGAATTATGTGGTCATGGAGTTGGCAGAAAAATGCATGAAAACCCTGAGGTTCCAAATTATGGTAGAGCAGGAAATGGAATTAAATTTATGGAAGGGATGATAATTGCAATTGAGCCAATGATAACCATGAAAGACAAGGCAGTTGTTTTTGAAGATGACGGTTGGACATGTAGAACACGCGATTTTTCTTTTGCTGCACATTTTGAACATGATATTGCAATAACAAAAAATGGACCAGATATCCTTTCAAGCTTTGAAAAAATAGAACAAACGATAAAACAAAATAACAACTTAGTATTAATTTAATATGGCAAAACAAGCATCCATACAATTAGATGGAACCGTTATTGAATCTTTAGGAAATGCAATGTTTAAAGTTGAGTTAGAAAATGGACACGTTATTATAGCACACATTTCTGGAAAGATGAGAATGCATTATATTAAAATTTTACCAGGTGATAAAGTGCAAGTTGAAATGTCTCCTTACGATTTAACTAAGGGCAGGATAACATATAGACACAAATAAGATTAAATAATATATAAACATTTTACCGACCATGAAAGTCAGAACATCAGTAAAGAAAAGATCTCCAGAGTGCATAATTGTACGAAGAAAAGGGGTTGTTTACGTTATTAACAAGAAGAATCCTAGATTTAAACAAAGACAAGGGTAAATAATTAAATTTAACAATAAAAAAAGTTTATGGCAAGAATTGCAGGTATAGACTTACCAAAAAACAAAAGAGGAGTAATAGGCTTAACTTATATCTATGGTATAGGAAGAAGTTTATCATCTAAAATTTTATCTAAAGCTGGAATAAGTGAAGATAAGAAGGTAAGTGAATGGACTGATGATGAACAAAATGCTATTCGTACAATTATCGGTGACGAATTTAAGGTTGAGGGTACATTACGTTCTGAAGTTCAGATGAACATTAAACGTTTGATGGATATCGGTTGTTACCGAGGAATTCGTCATCGTATTGGATTACCACTTCGTGGACAAAGCACAAAAAATAACGCTCGTACACGTAAGGGTAAAAAGAAAACAGTTGCAAATAAGAAAAAAGCAACTAAGTAATAATTAATTACTAACAGATGCGGATTACCTTTAAATTTTATTTTGGAGCGTCTGTATTTATAAATTAAACAAAGGAGATTAAAGAACATTATGGCAAAAAGTTCTAAACCAACGAAAAAGAGAGTAGTAAAAGTTGAACCACAAGGAAAAGCGTTCATTTTTGCTTCATTTAACAATTGTATAGTTTCGTTGACAAATAATGCGGGACAAGTGATATCATGGTCATCAGCAGGTAAAATGGGTTTTAGAGGATCTAAGAAAAATACACCATATGCTTCTCAAATGGCAGCAGAAGATTGCGCAAAAGCAGCTTTCGACTACGGTCTTAGAAAAGTAAAGGTATTTGTTAAAGGCCCTGGTGCTGGACGTGAGTCTGCAATCAGAGCAATTAACACATGTGGAATTGAAGTTATGGAAATAATGGATGTTACACCTGTACCACATAATGGGTGTCGTCCTCCAAAAAGAAGGCGTGTATAGTTATTTATTATTTGATTAAAGAGAAAAAATAGTTATGGCAAGATATACCGGTCCAAAAAGTAGAATAGCAAGAAGATTTAAAGAACCAATATTTGGTGCTGATAAAGTTCTTGACAGAAAAAATTATCGTCCAGGTCAACATGGACAAAGCAAGCGTAGAGCTAAGCAATCAGAATACGGAATACAATTAATGGAAAAGCAAAAAGCTAAATATACTTATGGTATGTTAGAAAGACAATTCCGTAATGTTTTCGAAAAAGCTTCTCGTAAGGGAGGTGTTACTGGTGTTGTATTACTACAGCTTATTGAATCACGTCTTGATAATGTTGTATTCCGTTTAGGATTTGCAAAAACAAGAAATCAAGCACGTCAATTAGTTTCACATCGCCACATAATAGTTAATGGAGAGTTAGTAAACATTCCTTCATATATGCTAAAACCAGGTGATGTTGTAGGAGTACGTGAACGTTCAAAATCATTAGAAATCATTACTGATTCATTAGAAGGAAAAGTAAACAGTTTTTCATGGTTAGACCTTGATCGCCCAGCAATGAGCGGTAGGTTTATGAGCTATCCAGAACGTTCTGATATTCCAGAAAATATCAATGAACAATTAATCGTTGAATTATATTCTAAGTAAGATTTAAAAAAATATAAAATGGCCATATTAGCTTTTCAGCAACCTGACAAGGTTATAATGATAGAGTCGGATGATTTTTACGGAAAATTTGAATTTCGTCCGCTTGAACCTGGCTATGGAATGACAATAGGCAATGCATTACGTCGCATATTGTTATCTTCCCTAGAAGGATTTGCAATTACCTCTGTTCGTATAGAAGGTGTTGAGCATGAATTTGCAACAATACCAGGGGTTATTGAAGATATGACAGAAATCATCTTAAACCTTAAACAACTCCGTTTCAAACGTCAAATTGAAGACGAAGAAAACGAAATAGTTAGTTTTACTTTTACGGGAAAGAATGTATTCAAGTCTGGTGATATCAATAAACACTTGAATAATTTTCAAGTAATAAACACCGATATTGAAATATGTCATCTTGAACCTAATGTTAGCTTGACTATCGAACTCAATATTGAAAAAGGAAGAGGATACGTTCCGTCTGAAGAGAATAAAACGCCAAACGATATTATTAATACTATATCAATTGATTCAATTCACACTCCGATAAAGAACGTTAAGTTTGAAGTAGATGACTTCCGTGTTGAACAAAAGACCGACTATGAGAAACTAATTATAGAATTATCAACAGACGGTTCAATTTCACCAAAAGATGCACTAACAGAAGCTGCTTCAATTCTAATTCAACACTTTATGTTATTCTCAGATGAGAAGATTTCAGTTCAAGCAGACGTTAAGCCTTTAACCGAGGAGTTTGACGAAACCACATTACATGTTCGTCAAGTTTTAAAAACTAAGCTAACTGATATGGATCTATCTGTAAGAGCATTAAATTGTTTGAAATCTGCAGAAGTAGAAACATTGGGAGAATTGGTATCATACAACAAAGCAGACCTATTGAAGTTCCGTAACTTCGGCAGGAAATCACTAACAGAATTAGAGAACCTTGTTAAGACAAAGGGACTTGAATTCGGAATGAGTATTGCGAAATATAAATTAGAAAAAGAATAAGAGAAATGAGACACGGTTGCAAAATAAATCATCTATCAAGAACGAAATCACATAGAGACGCAATGTTGTCAAATATGGCTTCGTCATTGATATTGCATAAAAGAATAGAAACTACATTAGCAAAAGCGAGAGCCTTAAGAACATATGTAGAACCATTAATCACAAAATCAAAAACCGATTCAACAAACGAACGTAGAGTTGTGTTTAGTTATCTTCAAAACAAAGAAGCTGTTACAGAACTTTTCAGAGAAATATCTCAAAAAGTTGCAACAAGAAACGGTGGATACACAAGAATTTTGAAGACAGGACGTCGTCTTGGAGATGGAGCTGAAATGGTAATGATGGAATTAGTTGATTATAATGAAAACTTATTAAAAGAAGCTAAAGCACCTCAAGCAAAAACAACACGTCGTGGACGCGTTAAGAAAACAAGCGAAGTTGAAGCTAAAGTAGAAACAATTACTGAAGAAGTAAAAGTTGAAACTCCGGTAGAAGCTCAAGTAGAAATTCAAGAAGAATCTCCAGAAGAGAAAGCAGAATAATACTTGTTTTACCCTCATGTCACGTCCTAAATAAGCGTTACAGATTATTACTCTTATTTTATTTGACAAAGTTAATAAAAAGAATCTCATAAACCCTCAGAAGTTTCGAGATTCTTTTTTTTATATCTTCTAATCACTATTTTATCTTGTTTATGCATTTGCTCTGGTGTTTTCATATAACAGGAATAATGAGGTCTTTTAGTGTTATATATTTGTATTGACTCTTTGACTAATACCTTTATATGCTCTAAATTCAAATCATAATCGGCAATCATAAACTCTTGCTTTAATATTCCATTTACCCTTTCTGCAATGGCATTTGCTCGAGGGTCATACGTTTCTGTCATACTTACAATAATATTGTGTTTAGATAGAAGTTTCTGATAAGCATTACTGCAATATTGTAATCCTCTGTCGGAATGATGTATCAATGGATAATCTTTATATGTTCTATTCTTTATTGCCATTCTTAGTGCTTTGAGTACAATGGTTGTTCTTAGGTTATCTAAGACTTCATATCCAACTATCTTCTTTGAATAAGCATCTGTAACAAGTGATAGATATTGAGGCTTATTTCTATTACCTATATATGTTATATCGCTTACCCATACTTGCTCTGGTCTTGTATATTCAGCATTTTTTACAAGGTCATTATGCTTTTTAAATCTATGATGAGAGTTCGTTGTTATATGATAACTACGTTTAGGTGGTATTAACATTTTATTAGCTCGTAAGATATCAAAGAGTTTATCCCTTCCTACATTTAATCTTTTGAGATCTTCTCTTAAAATAGTATGTAATTTCCTGGTTCCTGACCTTGGCATAAGATTACGAACAGAGTTAACCAACTCTATTGTTTTTGTTGCCTTGTCTTGCTTTGCTTTTACAGACCAATTGTTTCTATAATAAAACTGTCTTGTTACCCCGACCAGTTTACAGGTAAAACTTATCGTTTTATTTTCTGCTTGTCTGTATTTGTTGACTGTTCGGGTAAAGCTTTTTTTCTTATTGGAATGTTTAAATCTTTCTCTGCTATATCAATCATCATATCAAAAAAGATAGACTTTTGTACAGCATTTTCTAATTGATGTTCCAACAAGTTCTTCTGCTTTTCTAAGAGTTTAACTTTCTGTTCTAGCTCTAAGATTTTTTGTTCTACTGTCTTGGACATACTTAATGGACTTTGATTTGACCAGTCAAAGGTACCATATTTTTCTAACCATTCATTAATTGTTGTCCGACCTTGTACCCCATATTTGGTTCTAGCATCCCCTTTTGTGAGTATTCCTTGCTCTATTTCTAAAACTATTTGTAATTTTAAAGACAAAGGATAGTCTCTTTGGGATCGTTTAATGTACTGTTTGTTAATTTGTTCTTCCATGTTGTTACTTTTTGTGTAACGCTATGTTAGGACTAGACATCAATAAATATTAAGTCGTACAAAATTATTTGTGCGACTTTTTTTTGTGCATATTCGGTAAAATGAATCAAAGAACTAATTTATTAGATCAAAGAACCAATTTGCTGAATCAAAGAACTAATTTACTGAATCAAAGATTCATTTTTAGCATCCTCATTAACTATTCTATACTATAAATTTAAGAATTTTTTTTATAAAAACTTGGATGTTTCCTTTCTATTGCTTATCTTTGCACTCCTTTATTCTCATTTTTTGTAGAATAAGATATAAATTGTACTTTAATTATTAATCAAAATAAGTTTTATGAAAAGAATTCTATTTTTCTTAATAGCGATAATTTTCGCTATTTCAGCCCAATCGCAAAGCGAAATCATTGTTGGGAGCGGTGGTACAGGGAATGCATTGTCTCCTATAAATTATTACTACAGCTACAGCTACAGTCAGATGCTGTACGACCAAAGCAGTTTAGTTCCCGGAACTATTTCTGCAATTAAATTCAAATATTCTTCAGCTACTGGAGTTTTAGCAGACCCAGTTGTTGTATACATGAAAAATACAACAAAAACATCTTTTGCAACAACAGCAGATTTTGATTCTGTTGGCTTAGTTCAAGTGTTTTCAGGTTCTGTAACTTCAGCAACAGGATGGGTAACTATTCAGTTAAGCACTCCTTTTGTTTATGATGGTACCGGAAGTTTATTAATAGCTATTGACAATAACACTGGAGTTGATAATGGAGGGTCTACATCTTATTGGAATAATTCTCCAACAACGGATTATAAAACAATAAATGCATATAGTGATACTTACAACACAGACCCATTAAGTCCTAATGGAAATTCTGCATCAAAGGCAAGACTTCAATATCTACCTGTTTTATCTGTTATTATTACTCCTGACGATCCAAATGTTTGTTTCTCTCCAAGTAATTTTAATTATTCAAATGTCGTTTCAGACGGCGTTCAATTGTCATGGGATTTAGATGCTAATGTTAGTTCATATTCTATAGATTTTAAAACCTCTGCTCAAACTTGGGCTGAAGCTACAACCGTTTCTGGAATTACAGGAACTACTTATTCTATAACTAATCTTGTTTCCAATACAAATTATAATGTTAGAATAACTCCTGAATGTGTAACCGCACTTTCTTCTTCGCTTAATTTTAGAACAAGTTGTGGTGTTATTTCTGAGTTCCCATGGATAGAAGGCTTTGAAGAAACATGGAATACAGCGGCAGTTGCTCCAGGAAATAAGGTTGCTCCTTCTTGCTGGTTAAATATCGACTCTTTAAATACTGCATCTTATTATTGGCAAACTATTTCAACTGCAAAATATGGATCTAAGGCTGCTTATATGTATGGGGCTGGTTTTGCTTCAACAAATGCAACAGCAACATATCAAAACAATGATTGGTTAGTTTCACCGGTACTTAGTCTTACTGGTGGTGAACGTTTAAACTTCTGGTCAAAGAAATCTTCTACTTCATATTACCCAGACCTTTTAATTTATGCAATGGATGTTAGTGCTGGAGATTTAGATGCTACTTCAAGTAATGCTAATTTTGTATTAGTTGGATCTGTTGATACTTTATTGTTAACTACTACTTATGCTCAGTTTGAATTTGATTTAAGTAGCTTAGTTGGAGATCATCGTTTAGCATTTGTTCGCAAGAAAACGGCAAGTGGTAGCGTATATATTGATGAAGTTAAGGTTAGTGCTCTTCCTACTTGCTTCACCCCAACAGATTTAGTTATTTCTAATATTGGTTCTGACGAAGTAGATCTTTCATGGACTCCTGCAATTGCTGGAGATAACGCTTGGATTTTAACAGTTAAAAATATAGCAGCAAATACTATAGAGACAATCTCTGCTTCTTCTTCCACTCACACACTTACTAATTTAATTCCAAACTCAAATTATAGTATTTCTATAATGACAGATTGTGGTTCAGGAGCGTTTTCAGATGCAACTGACCCTATAACATTTAAAACAAATTGTGCTTCTGAGGCAATTCCTTATCTTGAGGAATTAACTACATCAGTTACCTCAGAACCTACTTGTTGGACAAGAATGACAGGACTTTTAGTTGATAACTCAATTATAACTCCAACAACCGGTGGTTGGTCTCACACAACACAATTAGGTGGAGCAATGAGATATAATCTTTATGGATTAGATAAAAATTATTGGTTAATATCTCCAAGTATTGATTTAGGAGACGGAAGCATCGATTATCAACTTGAGCTTGATGTTGTATTATCAGCTTATTCTGGCGCTCCTACTTCTACTCCGACATATGATAATGATGATGTATTTGCTGTTGTTGTTTCAACCGATAATGGAACTACATGGTTAAAGACTAATGCTAGAATTTGGAATAATGCAGACCTTGATATTGACAGAAATTTTTCAGATTTTGGAGTATCACCTACACATCTTGTAATTAAGTTAGAAGACGATTCACAAATACCTTATACAGGAGATGTTAAGATAGGATTCTATTTAGAAAGCACCGCTTCAGGAGCAGATAATTATATATATATTGATAACGTTTCAGTTATTGAAGCTCCTCAATGTCCTAACGTATTTAATGTAACAGTAGCAAATGCTACATTTACATCTATTGATGTTAACTTTTCAACAGATAACGCAGCACCAGGAGTTGGTTGGGAGATTGCTTATGATCAAACAGACGCAGCAAGCTTCGATCCTAACTCTGCAACAATACTCCCAATATACGACGCAACAACAGTTCCATATACAATAACTGGACTAATTGAAGGAAGTCAATATAGCTTTGCTGTTCGTCAAGACTGTGGCGGAGACTGGTCTCCAACAGTTACACTTGCTACATTTGCATTGCCAGCACAAGTTCCTTATAATTGTGACTTTGAAAATTTAACAGAAAACATTGCTTGGATGTTATCCAATACAACTACTGATAATAAATGGTTTATTGGCGATGCTGTAAACTCAGGTCTAATAACAGGAAATTCTTTATATGTAACTAATGATAATGGAATAACTAACGAATACACTCATGCTGCTAACGTAATTGTTGCAAGCAGACTTATTGAATTTGATGGTTCTGATGCTTATTTATTATCATTTAACTCAAGAGTTGGAGGAGAATCATTATATGATTATCTAAAAGTTTATCTTGTTGATATGGATACAACCTATTTAGGAACAGCATCAACACCATATTACGGAAGCAATTCTTATTCTCAAGGAGTTGTTTTATTTAATGGAACAAATCCATACTATAATAGACCATTAAATGCAACTGATATAAATAATCATATTATTGAAATCCCATCTCAAGGACAAGCAGGAACAGTTAAGAAACTTGTATTTGTTTGGAAAAATGATGGTAGTGGTGGAACTCAACCAGCAGCATCAATAGATAATATATCTATTACAGCTTTAAATTGCCCTTCCCCTGAACTTACAAGTTCTAATCCTACTCCAAATAGTATTGACCTATCTTGGAATACTTCATCAAGTGATATTGGATGGAAGATATACTGGAAAGAAGCTGCAGCAGACTTAGATTATGATTCTATTTACACTTCAGCATTCCCTCCTTATGTTTTATCTGGCCTAACACAAAACACAGCATATAGCATTTATGTTAAATCAGATTGCGGTACAGAATATTCAAATCCAAGTAATACTATCAATGTTCAAACTCAATGCGAAGCAATAACAACTTTGCCATGGACAGAAGGTTTTGAATCAATAACTATAGCAAATGAAATGCCTTCATGTATGGCTTGGACAGGAACAACAGGTAAGGTTAAAACATATATAGCTGCGGGGGATCATAACCTTTCTGCACGTACAGGAGATAAATATATGGCATTTATTTGGGGATGTGATAATTATGTATATACACCAGGCTTTGATCTTCAAGCAGGGGTAGATTATAATTTCTCTTTCTGGTATAAATCTGATGGAGCAACAGGATTTGGTCCATTAAAAGCTGAGCTTATGTCAGAACAAGCGCCTACAGGTGTTATTTCTGCAATTGGAACTCCAGTTCTTGCAAACATTCAAAATACAACATTTGAACAATATCAAGGAGTGTTTACACCTGATACTGATGGAGTTTATTATGTTGGAATACACCTTGCAGCAACAGGAACAAGTCCATGGAATGTTGTAATCGATGATTTGTCATTAGAAATTGATGGGGCAACTCCTCCATGTATAGAACCAACTACTCTTACAGTAACTAACATCACAACAACAACTGCCGATATATCTTGGACTTCAACAGGAACAGAAACTGCTTGGCAAGTTAGAGAAGGATTAACAGGAACAGAAACAGATGTTACATCAACAACTTATATGGCTACTGGATTAACTCCAGACTCTCCATATACATTCTATGTTAGAAGCGATTGTGGTGCAGGTTTATATTCAGAGTGGGTATCAGTTTCTTTCACAACGCCTTCAATAGTAGTTACACCTCCAACAGTTGTAACATCAGCGGCAACAACAATAACTGAAACCCTTGCAACCTTAAACGGTACAATTACTGCAGGAACAGAAACAATCACAGCTCAAGGTTTTGAGTGGAAAGAAACTTCTGCAACAACATGGACAATTGTATCAGAAGCAGGAACTGCAATAACTCATAACTTAACAGGCTTAACAGCTAATACAGCTTATGAATTTAGAGTATTTGCAACTACAGCAGCAGGAGATTTTTATGGTTTAACTGAAGCTTTCACAACTCTTGCAACATCAGTAGCAACACCTCCAACAGTTGTAACAAGTCCAGCAACATCAATAACTCAAACTATTGCAACCTTAAACGGTACAATTACTGCAGGAACAGAAACAATCACAGCTCAAGGTTTTGAGTGGAAAGAAACTTCTGCAACAACTTGGACAATAGTATCAGAAGCAGGAGCTGCAATAAATCATAACCTAACAGGCTTAACAGCAAATACAGCTTATCAGTTTAGAGCATTTGCAACTACAGCAACAGGAGATGTTTATGGCTTAACAGAAGCTTTCACAACTCTTGCAACAGCAGTTACACCTCCAACAGTTGTAACAAATGCAGCAACACTTACATCTGGAAGTTCAGCTACATTAAATGGTACAATTACTGCAGGATCTGAAGCAATAACAACTCAAGGTTTTGAGTGGAAACAATCTTCTGCAAGTGCTTGGATAGTTGAAAACTCTTCAGTATTTGTTGGTAATGCAATATCTTATGAACTATTAGGCTTAGCACAAAATACAGCTTATGAATTTAGAATATTTGCAGTAACAGCATCAGCAACTACATACGGAGAAACTAAAAACTTTACAACCTTAGGTTTAAATGGAGTTGATGAAAAGGAAATATCAATCATGATGTATCCAAACCCAGCAACAAGCCAAACAAACCTTATTGTTAATGGAGTAAATGGTGAAACTAAGATAGTATTAAGTGACGTTCAAGGACGAGTAATTAATACAATAAACACAAAACCTACATCTGGAGTTATTGAACAAACTATAAATCTTAATAACTTAGCAAAAGGAATTTACTATATCAGAATTCAAAACTCAGATATAAGCAGAACCCAAAAGCTAATTGTTAAATAATAATAGTTAGAGAATAATAAAAACTCTAAATACTAAGGAGTGGTTACTTTGAAAAAGGTAGCCACTCTTTTTTGTTTTAAGAATTATTGTATAAGTTTTTTCGCTCTATCTCTAAATGAATGAGTATATTTGCAAGCTTAAAGGAATTAAGAAATTACTAATTAAAATAAAGATAAAACATGGGACAAATAATAGGAATACACGGAAGACAAATCCTTGATTCAAGAGGAAATCCAACAGTAGAAGTAGAAGTTTACACAGACGAAGGTGCGGTTGGTCGTGCTGCTGTTCCTTCTGGAGCATCAACAGGAATTCATGAAGCTTGTGAATTAAGAGATGGTGACAAGAACTATTTTTTAGGTAAAGGAGTTCTTCAAGCTGTTAATAATGTAAACACTGTTCTTAACGAAGAGTTAAGAGGAATGCTTATCACTGATCAAAATGCAATTGACGCTAAGATGATTGAGCTTGACGGAACAGAAAACAAAAGCAAATTAGGAGCAAATGCAATTCTTGGAGTATCATTAGCTTGTGCAAAAGCAGCAGCTACTGAAACAGGTCAAGAGCTTTATAGATATATTGGAGGAGTAAATGCAAACACTCTACCAATCCCTATGATGAACATCTTAAACGGTGGTTCACATGCTGACAACTCAATAGACTTTCAAGAGTTTATGGTAATGCCAGTTGGAGCAACATCTTTTTCTCATGGACTTCAAATGGGAACAGAGGTTTTCCATAACCTAAAAGCAGTTCTTAAGAGCAAAGGATATTCAACAAACGTTGGAGACGAGGGAGGTTTTGCACCAAACCTTAAATCTAATGAAGAAGCTATTGA
>Ga0265294_10002345_pt1 | contig 24920 bp, 32 predicted proteins | sample MunlanPumphouse3_FD_192504 | JGI IMG/M metagenome (GOLD analysis project Ga0265294, IMG submission 192504) | Groundwater microbial communities from a municipal landfill in Southern Ontario, Canada - Pumphouse #3 | ecosystem: Environmental > Aquatic > Deep subsurface > Groundwater | place... | reverse complement strand
CCAAGTTATAAAGAAACTCCATTAATGAATATTATGAGACGTAGAGTTTTTGAAAAATACCCAGAAGCCAATATAGTCTATGGCAGTTATACAACTATAAGAAGAAAAGAATTAGGCTTAGAAAAAAACTCATTATAATGATGCGATAGCTATAACAGGAATAGAAAGTATAAATCATAATCCAGACAACTACTTCAAAATAAAGCAATTTAGGAAAAAGAAGCGTAGTTTACATGAAGCAATACCAAGAAAAGGTAGAAAAGAACCAAATCGAACTCAAAAAAGAAACAGTAAAAACACTAAATATGGAAATGGTTTTTATCTTAATGATAAAGTGAAGGTATTTGGTAAAGTTGGTTTTATAACAGGCTTTACTAATGGTGGTGCATATATACAAGATATAGAAGGTAATTATATCACTATACCAAATAAATCATACAAACAAGTTAGTTTTAAGTATATAGAGTTTATAAATCATAACAATAATTGGCAATTCATCTCCCACTTGTAGAAGATGGGAGACTTCTTGCCAAGTTAGTTAAAATATTTTTTATACAATTAATAGGTGATTACTTAGTAATCACCTTGTATATATTACAATTTATTTCACTGATACATGCAATAGCGTTTTACGTTCAGTGATTTTATCCGTATTGGTAACTTGTGATACTACACCTTGCTTTATCCCAATCATTCCTATGATTTCTTCATCTATTGTATCCTTACCTACAAAGAACCATGCTGTTACTGAATTTTGTTGCCCTATTCTATGACATCTATCTATTGCTTGTTCCAAATCTCCAGGAGTCCACGGAAATTCTAAGAACAATACATTTGAGGCTGCTGTTAGAGTAAGTCCTACTCCACCAGCTTTTATATTTAATACTATCAATTTTGTATCAGGGTTATTTTGAAAATCTTCTACAATTGCTTGTCTTTCTTTCAGTGATGTTTCCCCAGTAATAGACTTACAATTGAATTTTTCAGAAATAATTTTAATTATATTTTTATGTGTTCCGAATATTACTAACTTTTCACCAGATTCGATGAAATTTTCAATCCATTCAATTGATTCATCCATCTTACCCAGTGCTGCTTTCTGCTTTAGGGTTTCTATCCTGAATAAGTGTTCAGCTTGTTCAGAATTTGATTGTGCAATCCACTTTGCCCTTGATTCTATTTGTTCGGGCGTAAGATTTGTATCCTTGAATTGCTCCATTATTTTTTTGTTAGAGGTAGCTTCATTCCTTCTTCTTCTAATCCAGTCAATAAAATCTTGCTCATAATTATCATAATCTTTTCTATTGGTTATATTAACTGGTATGGTTACTTTTATTTTTTCAGGAAGTTCTTTAAGTACTTCCTTTTTCTCTCTCCTGATGAAGCAAAGACCTCGAAGTCTTTCATTGAGTTCATCAAGGTTTGATGAACCCGTAAGATCATAACCATAACCGTTATGTGTCATTGCACAATAGTTTTCGGCAAACTTCCAAAATCCACCAAATTCTTGAAGCCTACCAAGAATCCCTAGTTGTGAAATTAATTCAACTGGTCTATTCACAATTGGTGTTCCTGTTAACAGAAATCGATATTCTATTTTTTTAGATAACTCTTTGGCTGCCTTTGTTCTTTGTGCTTTACTATTTTTCAAATAATGACTTTCGTCAAATACAACTGATTTTGCATTTATTGATTTTAAGTCATCAATTCTTTTTTTAAGCATATCATAATTTATTATAACAATGTCCGCTGGATCCCCTGTACCATTCCATACAGATATTGTTTTATTGCTTACCCATGTATTCCACTCTTTTTCCCAATTATATTTCAAAGAAGCAGGACACACTATAATTGCGGGGTAAGCATTAAGTTTATGAATAGTAGCTATTGCCTGAACGGTTTTTCCTAATCCCATTTCATCTGCTATAAATACTCTCTTATTTTTTATAGCATAGGCTACTCCCGCTTTTTGAAACGGGTATAGACTTAAATTTAATCCTTCTACTTCAATATCAGCATTACTAGCGGTGGATTCTGCTAGATTGGATTCATATTTATGAACCAATTTTTCTAATATAGGTTTAACGTTTTCATCGACCTCAAATCCATTATTAATTAGAGCATAAATTCCCTCTACATTCGCTAAATCTTGATTAGCAATCCATAATTTAGCATCCCTATCAAACTTTCGTTTTGCTAATTGCTTTACTAGCAAAACAGTAGAAGGATCATAAGGGAATGTAATATGAAACTTATCCCCAACAGTAGTTATTTTTTTAGGTGTAACTACTTTTGGTTTTCTGTTAGGGTATTTCTTATCTTCAGGTAGAGTTTCGGGATCAGGGGGTTCAGGTATTTTGTCAAACTCAATACCACCCTCAAGAAGTTGATTCTTATACTTTTTTAACATTTTATATGCAATAAAAGTCATTTTTGGTGACCACCTAGTCAAATCTGTATCAGCTAAAATGTGACCGAAATTAGAATCGGTTCCATTAAACCCAACCCCATCACGGGATTGGGCATAATCACATCTACTAGCGAGAAAATCAATTGCCTTCTTTATTTCCTTTGACATTATTTTTCCTCCTTAACGTCAAGCCTGACTACTTCGGATGGTTTGTTGAATTCAGCGTAAATTTCGGGGTATTTTGCCTTGAACGATTTCATATCGAAGTTATCACGGTTATATTTGTTTATGCCCGCAATTCCTACTTCTGCCTGAAAAGTTTCAATTCCTTCGCTTTCCATTATTTCTTTTACTTCTGACGTAAGAGTCTCCTTACGCTCACTTGCCAACTTGTAGAGTTTCTTGAAAGAAACCAAATCCTTGATCAGTTCATTCAGTCTTTCTTTTACATTCTTCTTCATTCTTTCTCCTCCTCCTTTTGTTCCTCAATACAATAATATCATATTCCACATAATATAAGAATACGACTCAGTAAATACTATTACATTCCAGTTAATTAAAGTAACAAAAATTTTAATTTATACGAATATAAATTCTAAAAATATTTGATATTATATTTTATACACTTATTTTAGTATAATAAGAATTATAATTTACTAGATACCAATTACATTTAATATCCTTTGCTTTGGCTCCCATCTCTACTAGAAATTTAGTTATTTTTGAATTTAGATCGGGTGTAATTTTTGGTAATGTATGAATATCTATTGCTTTAATATCAGACAATTCAACCGAAAAAAGATAAGACGGATCACATACGATATAATCACATAAATCAGGATACCCATAAGGCTTAACTTCAATATTTAATTTAGATGTTATAAGATCTCTTTTAAATTTATATTTTATTGCTACCTTAAATTCATCGGAAAACACATCATAATCATCTTTATACTCTTCCATAGTATAATTTTCCCATTCTATTTCAAACGGCAATTTATTTAATTTATTTTCAATATCCTGCAATTTAGCTAATTTTTCCTTAAAATCTGGGGTTCTTAACTCTGTTAAGTTTAGATCAAAATCTATTTTATATATGCGTTTCATATAAATATCTTTCCAATTTTCGTAGAAATCCCTATATTCGCATCTATTTCTTACGTGGATATCAGAATCAAATTCATCTGTTAAATATCCATATACTAATCCTATCATTATTTTCCTCCCTCATTTGTATAATAATAAATTATGTTCCTTTTCCATAGCATCTTTTAGTTTATTTCGTATTTTATGTTGTTTTTTTGATTTTTGTAAAATGTCATTTATTATATCACCATCAATATGTAATCGTTCTTTTTCTTCTAATATTTCATCATAAATATCACAAATAGTATTCCTATATTCTTTACTTAATCTAAGTTCCCCATTTCGTTTAATCTCAAACCCCCCAGTAAATACACCTTCCATTTGAGATAATGTTCCCTTAAAAAATATTCTGGGATTGCTATAAAAATCTGGATATATAAACCCCGTATCATTGGCAAAATCAAATCTATCATTTTTAACAGAAATTATTTTCATTTCTGGCATTAATAATCCATGTAAATACCCTTTCTATGCAACTGAACCATCTAATGCGTAAACTTTATTTGGTATTAATTCTGGATTATCGTATTTTAAATGTCCAAAACATATTGGTATATCTAAATCCATATATTTCCACCAGTTATAAATATATTCTTTATTATATTTTTTAATTAATTCGTTAGTTTGGTATTTATGTCCGTATAATATGCCCACATTCATTTCTGATAAATGTTCATCTAATAATAAATTATAATCATAAAAAGCGTGAATTACAAATACAGTCTCGTTTTTAAAATACTACGGAGTTTTCTTTGTAAACTCTAAAAATTCATAATATTTTTCACCAAATTCAGACTTAGCAATAAGTTGCATAGGACCCATAAATCTTCTAATATGTTTGTTTTCGTGGTTACCCCTAACTACTTGAAACTATTTTTTATCATTAGAATATTGTTTAATAAAATCAACTACTTCAACATTTTGATTACCCCGATCTACTATATCGCCAACAGATATAATATTATCTGGATAATTCTATAATTCTATTAATTTAACCAGCTCATCGTAACAACCGTGAATATCACCAACAATTAACGTTGATCCCATAAAATCACCTCAAATTATTATAACACGTAAACTATTAAATATAAGTAACATTTACTATAAAGTATGGAAATTAAGTTTTATTAACATTTATGTAAATGTAATATGGTATAATTTATTTAACTTATTACTTTCAAAAAAATTAGGAGGATATTTATGATCGAATTCAACAACCGCATTTCAAACAATAATTCTGATTCTGAAAATGAACAAAGTAATTTTCCAAATAAAAAATAGGAAGATTATGGATATTATATTTATAATATTACCAATGATATTACATCAAAAACATATTCAGATTTTTAGAATTACCTGTATGGCCTAGATATAAAATATAACAAGTATGCACCTGAAAATATCCCAGAAATTATATTACACATTGATACGTTTGGTGGTAGTTTACATTCCGCAATATAGATATATTCTTTAATTAAAAGTTCCCGATTTACTATTAGTACATATACTTCGTTTGGGGCATTTAGTTAGGGAGCATTAATACTGCTGTCTGGTGATGAACGGTATATGTCAGAACATTCATTTATACTAATTCATCCATTTTGGGGAGTTACTTATGGTAAGTATCACGAAATGAAATCTTCTGCCGAATACAATGAAAAATTAATGAATAAATATGTTCAGATAATAAAAGATAGCACAAAAATGGAAGAAAAAGAAATATATAATATTATGCGTAATGGTCAAGATGTATATTATACATAGGAAGAATAGTTAAAACTAGGAATAATAGATTATATTGGAACATTTTCTGGATCATATTTTGATACAGAATATGCGTTAGATTCAAACGGCAATATAATTGATTTTAGAGAAAAAGAAAATTTAGGAGAAAGTGTTTAGTCACAAAAACAAAAGTATAGACTATCTAAATTTAAAAAAGACTCAGACATACAATCACAAGAAATAATATTTCATAGAAAAAAATAAGTTAAGGAGCTGATTAAATGGAAACTCTAGAAGAAAAATTCTTACCCACATTAGATTTTTATAATAATACAATAAAACCTTTTATAACAGATAGAGTATATAATTAGAGTAAGGTGTTAGAAACACCTTATATTATACAAATATTAAATGAAAAATATGAATTTGATTTTAATTATGATAGTGTGCAAAATATATTATCTACTTTAAATGTAATGGATGATGAGAAACAATCTATTTATTCTTACATAATTAAAGAAATAGACGAAACCACTAGAATAAGCAGATGGGTATATGATTATAATTTAGGTCATGAAATTGAAAAATATGAATATCATTCTGACGATAAAGAATAGATAAAAATATATAAAGAAACACCAAACATGGTGTTTCGAAGAACATCAAGAAAAATATAGTAGGGGATACTTGGTCTTATAGACGATAAAAATAGTAAGTATATAGAAGAAACAGATTGGATTAAAACACTTAAAAAATTATATAAAAACAAAAAAGATAAATCATACTTAAACTCGTTAATGATCGCATTATAGGAAAAATTCTATTTTGATATGATACATCTTAATTTCTTACCATCCTCTCCATTCCTATTCAATTAGGGCAGGTATGCATTAAAAAATAGAATGGATGAAACATTTATTTCATATTATAAACCATTAGGTATGATGAAATTGGAAGATTGGGAATTAATTTATTCTATTACTGATCAATAGTTTGGATCATGTTATAGTATGGGGAGTATAGATGATGATATAAAAGCTATTTACGATTAGAGTTTCAATCAGGCTGAAATTTTTAGAAATTAGGGCGGGTATGGTGTTAATTTTTCTAAACTAAGAAGTAATTATTAGCCTGTAAATAGTATTGGATCTAAATCATCTGGGTAGGTAAGTTTTATGGAAATGTTTAATCTAAATACTAAACTTATTCAATTACATTCCAATACTAAACGTGGTGCAAGCATGTTTTTGTTGGATGTAAATCATCCCGAAATTATGAATTTTATAAATGCCAAAACCGATTTTGATAAAGGATATAACAATTTACGATATGCCAACATAAGTATGGTAATAAATAATAAGTTTATGGATAAAGTATATTCAGATGAAGAATGGGATACAGTAGATCCTTCTATGAAAACTGCTAATGTTGGTTTATTGCCATCAGAATTAACATTTAAATATAAATAGCGGGATATTTGGAATAATTAGATACTAAACGCTACATTACATGCCGAACCAGGCATTATAAATGAAGATTCAATAAATGAAGATAATCCATTATTTCCAATAGAAACAATTACATCAGTAAATCCGTGTGTTACGGGGGATACTTTAGTTCCAACAAATAAAGGTTTAATTAGAGCAGACAAATTAGAAGAGGGTATGCTAACTTGGAATCCAATAAAAAAACAAATGGATAAGATAACAAAGGTCTTTAACAATGGATTGAAGGATATATACAAGATTACATTAACAAACGGCATGAAACTCAAGGCTACAAAAGAACATAAATTAAAAACAAAATCAGGAGATTTAGTGGCTGTAGAAGATTTATCCCCACAAGATATTTTAGAAATAAGTCTTGATGACACACTTCAATTTGTAGAAGATGGTTCTATTCCACAGTTTGAACAAGAAAACTTAGGCAATAAAAATTTAGAACTAAAGAAATTTAGATATACAAATAATGTAGATATGGTCTGGTTAATAGGAGTTATGGTTGGTGACGGAACAATAAATGCTGATAGCAAAAAAGGAAAATATACCGTTACTTTTACAATAGGAAATACCAAAAATGGTGTAAAAACAAATATAGAAAGAATTCTAAACGATATGGAAGTAAATTATAGGACAATTGAAACACCCACATCTACAACACAATTTGTTGTATCGTCAAAAAACTTTTGTAGGTATATTGCTTTCTTGATGGAAATAGAAGCAAACGAAGAAGGAAAAACAAGTACAAAAGGCAACAAGAAAATACCGTCTTGGCTATTCAAATCTAGTAAAAATATAATTTTGTCGTTTTTGGCTGGATTAATTGATTCTGATGGGACTGTCAATATAACCAAAAAAGGATCCAACATAGCGGTATCATCGATATATAAGGAAATATTAGACTCAACTCAGCAAATATTATTGTCGTTTGGAATAAAATCATCCGTTTATAAAACGCAAAACAAAAGAGATATGGAAGATCCAAGAAACGGCAAAATATATAAAGCAAAAGAAACGTGGAGAATAAATTTTTCAACACTGAACAAAAAATCACTTGCAGAGATATATGAATTTATGCATTGCTCTCATAAAAAGGAAAATATGAAAACATGCATAGATATGGGAGGACCAAATTCAGAATATTATACTAGCCAAAGCAAATTCGCTAAAATAAAGTCTATAGAACATATAGGTCAAGATGTTGTTTATGATATCACCGTTCCAGGTGATTATATGTGGGTGACAAATGGGTTCGTAAGTTTAGACTGTGCCGAATATTTAGGGCAGGATAAATCCGTATGTAATTTAGGAAGTATAAATTTATATTAGCACATAACCAAAGGAGGAGTTATAGAAGGAAGAGTATTACAATCTACTATAAATTCTCTATACTTATTTTTAACCCTATCTAATTTTGCAAATGATTTTCCACTTTCGGAACTAACAGATAATACTAGAAAATATAGAAATATAGGAATGGGAATAATGGGGGTATAGTCAACATTTATATATAAAGATATTCCTTATGGTAGTGTTGAATCGATGGAAATATTAAATTATGTAATGAAATTGTTCAATAGAACCTAGTTAGAAAATTCAGTTAATATGGCAGAACTTATTGGGTAGTATGATAAATTTGATATAGTAAGGGAAAAATTAAATCCATCTAATAATAATTCGTGGGTATATCAACTTAACATTACCAATAAAGACTCTGCTATTGTTCTCAATAATAATGATTAGATATAGAACGCAAGATTGTTGGCAATTTAGCCGAATGGTAGTATAGGCTTTATAAGCAATATATCATGCGGAACAGATACAATATTTTCTCTTGCATATGAAAGGACTGTAAATTCGGGATTCTAGAGTGAATATAAAAAAATATAGTATGATCAATCAATCTATGATATATTAATACATAGATACAAAATGACGGATGAAAAATAGTAGATCGAAATGTCAAAGTTAGGTAAGGGCGAAATTCCAGAAGTATTCAATAACTGTAATTCATTATCAACTACTTCCACTGTTGGGGTAGTAGAAAAATTATAGATATTATCAATGAGCAATAGATATTTAGATATGAATACAAGCACTACATTTAATATTATGAAAGATACTAATTTAGACCCAGAAAATTTAGAAAAATTCTTAAATTTTGAAGATTAGATTTTAGAAGAATAGTATAATAAATATAAAACAATACGATTTAAAACAAAAGCGTTAGACATAATAAAAACTAATTTGCAAGCATTTAAATCATAGGCAAATTATATCTAGGTTAATTTTTAGTCTTAGACAGAAAAATAGTTGTTATATGATCTTATGGATAAATAGGAAGAAGATATACAGTTTTAGTATAAAAAAATAAGCGAATTAGAAGGATTTAAGAAATTAGAAAAAACAATTCAAGCAGTAAATGATTTTTACTTATTGTCACAAATATTAAAAATAAAAGGTGTTACTGTATATGTTGAAGGTTCCCGACCACCCGTATTAAAACAAATTAGAAAACAAGAAAAAATAGATAAAAAAGATACTGGTGATAAAATGGAATTTAATTTGGATGGATTGAGTTTAATCTTAGATAAAAAATCTAATAAATTAGCACCCAAAGATGTTCCCCCTTATATACATAGAATAATGAAGCCCATTAAATTTACAACAGATAAAAATAATGGCAATAAAGAATATAGAATAAATGTAGAAGTGGGGTTTTTAGATGATACACAAGAACCATTTGAAGTATTTTTTAGACAAACTAATTCAATAAAAGATTTACATATAGATCCAGTAGAATTCTTAGATGCTTGTGCTAGATTATTAAGTTGGGGCATGAGATCTGGTGCTGATCCAGAATATGGATTAATTCAATTGGGTAAATAGAAAACATTTGAAAACTCATATTCATTCTTATCGGGATTATTAAGAGACGAAGTAAAAGATATATTATAGTATTATGGTTCAAGAGGAAAGAAAAAAAGAGAGTTAAAAGATTTATAGGAAGAAAGAAAAAAATGGATATTAACACCTAATGGATATTATGTAGATACTGAAGGTAAACATAGATGTCCGCAATGTGGAAGTGAAATTATTCATCATAATGGGTGTATAAAATGCCCGCAATGTTCATGGAGTTAGTGTACTGATAATTAATAAAACAAAACGCCCGATTGGGCGTTTTTTATTTTTTATCGTGTCGGCTTTGTTTTATTTTGTTTTTTGTTGTATTGTTGTTGCTTACAACCTATTAAAAATTATATTCGAACTTAACTCCAAGTGCGTAATCCGTTGGAAGAAGAGGATCAAATCCCTAATAAATGTCAAAGAATTTAAGTACAGTAGTCTCAAATTCCAACCAGAACTACGGTGCGTATGGTAATGAATAAATTCCATCAACAGTAAACGTAATAGTTGGGGTACCTATCAACTAACTATCAAGCAAGAACTAAAGATGAAAATTCTAATCAAGCGTAAATCCTGTGAGAGAAGGATTAAAAATATTTACATACTAATCTACACCCTAACCCAGTTCTATAATATCTGCGGGGGTAAAGGTTACTCCAGTTCCGACCAATGATGCTGTCTAAAAATCAACACCCTAAATATGATCATATCTCACTACCAAAGTAGGCTTTGTAAACTAACCAAGCTATATTGTTGCCAAAATTACAATTAATAACACACCTAACAACTTTTTCAAAAAAACCACCTCCTATATAAGTATATACTAACTTAATCAAATTATTATTTTAATTTTATTTATTCGATAATCTCATTTCATAATATTTTATTTTGAAACCCAATCTTTTATATAAATGAACAGCGGGATTATCTCTTTCAACGTGTAATGCAATATCACCATCACAATTTTCTTTTATAAAATTAATTATTTTCTTTCCAATTCCTATACCACGATGGGATTTATTTACCTAAATGTAAACCAAAACATGTTCTGGTATATATCCTTCCATTCCTGTATCATTTATTACCTAACAACCAACTATTTTTCTATCAATTGACTAAATTACAACATATCCGCCGTTATTTTTTTCTGTAGACAACTAATACTATATCTATTTCTCAATATCTTGTCTATTATCTCTGTATTTGTCTAGATGTTTATGTAAGAATGATACAATTTCGGAAACTGTAAATTTATTCAATAATTCAATAGATTCATTAAACAAATTAATCTGTATATTCTTTTTCATTTATCATCTCCTTTATTTGTTTACCAATATATCTACCATGCTATGTAGCATATGTTATAGATCTAGTATACCCACTACAATCACCGATAAATTTAACAGAATGTAACTATTCGTTGTCCATTTTGTTAGAATAAAATTTCACTTCTGTTGCATACAATAAATTATCAGAATATGTAATTCCAGGTATTAATTGTCCTAATTTTTGAATAAATTCAATTATTGATTCTGTAATCCTTCTGGGTAATACAAGGTTTATATCACCTAATATATATTCACTATCTGGTAAAGTAGGGGTTACCCTACCTAATTTCTTTGTTCTTTTTAAATTTTTGAAATCATCGTATCTTTGAAGTAATACTTTTTTGCCACCCTATAATATATTGCTCAATCTACTAATATAGGATCCATATCCAACTGGATCATTAAATGGTTCAGTAAAACTGGTAGTGCATAATATAGCAAAATTAGTATTAACAGAACTGGATATAGAATTCGAATGACCATTAACAGTTACAAAATCTTCATATTTTTCCAATACTACTTGTCCCGAAGGATTATTGCAAAATGTTCTAACCGTATATCCTGTTTTAGATTTCATTCTCACTTTAAACTCATACATTTCAGTATTTAATTCTTCTACTAAATGATTAGGTAATTCAAACCGTATCCCAATATCTACGGTATTACCTGATGTAACCTATTGCGGGAAATCTTTCTATATATTTTTTATAAGTTTGAACCCACTTCTTCCTACACCTATAATTATATAATCGAATTGTTCAGTTATTTTTTGTTTATCATATAGCCAAGTTACCGTATTACTTGAAATTGAAATTACTTCGCTATTAAATCTGAATTCTATATTAGGTTTACTTAATAAATCATCATATATATTAACAAGTATATTCTTTAATTTATCAGTTCCTATATGCCAAAAATTAGATTCAACTGGTTCAAATCCATTCTAATAAAATTCTTTAAAATATTTTGAAGATTTAGAAAACGATACCCCATATTGAATATTGTGTAGATCCTCTTTTTTCATTTTAGATATATAAAAATCTACAACTTCTCGTTGAGATTCAACTGGTATATTAAGATCTCCGCCCATATTATTAGATACAAATAATTTACCATCTGATCTAATCCCACTTATACTTGAAGAATATATATCGGAAGATTTTTCAAATATGACAATTTTATTATTTGTATTTTTTAGTTCTTCTAATGCACCAATACTAGCCTATCCAAATCCTATGACTGCTATCTTCATCTTTATCTCCTTAATTAATCATCTAATTCATTATGTATATTCACTAAATATATTTTTTGTTGATCTGATAACACATTAATTCTATTCGGTGAATTAACTTTAAATGTTACCCCTGTATTATTATACTACAGTTTTGTGTGTTCACAAGTTTCTTTTATAAATACAGGATTCTAATAATTATGCGGGGGGTTAGATTTTTTAATTTTTTCGCTTCTTAATATAAAACGAGATTTAATATTATCATATATTAATAGCCAATATGGCATTATAGAAAGTAAAAACGCTATAATTATAAGTGCAATAATAACTAATACCATTCTATTATTCCTCCTATTTACTAAGGGTAATATTATTCTAAACTATATAATCCTTAATTTTATTAATTTTATCTACAAAATCAAAAAATTCTTCACTACTTAATATTACTGATCTTTCCCATCTATTCTCAACAAATTGTTTAAATCTTGGCGTAAATGGCCACTATATGCCACGCATAGATATGCTTACTTCATTAAATTGTTTTTCAGTATCAATACTAAGTTCTAATTTTAATTCCTCTTTTCCACACCAACATTCTGTCTAAACGACCATAAGTTTTTCTGCAATATCAGCATAATTTAAATTTTCTCCTGCTATCTACATAGATATTACCCCTTTATATTACTTTTGTTTTAACCGTAATATTAGATTTATTTCCATTTTTTATTACATCTAATATTACCTAATCTTCAAAATCTATAACATTATAATGAGAAGTAATCATTATTTGTAAATTATGTTTTTTCTAATAATCATTCAAAACTTCCATCATAATAACCTAGCTTTCTGAATCTAAATTGTCAAGACTTTCATCCATTACCATGAGACCTAAGTTAAGATCATACATTTTATCTAATAACATATTCATCTATAACTAAAAAATTATATCACATTTTCTTTTTTCACCCGATGATAAAATACCATATTCTATAAACTGTTTTTCTGAATTTAATCCGAAATATAATCCCTGTGAATCTAAAATAAAATCCAAATATTGATCTTTAAAGAAATATGACGAAAAATATTGTAATGGTTGTTTAATTCCTGTATTCAAAAACTTTATCATTAATTCCTTTCTAATTTTACTTTTAGGCGAAAAAATTTCCTATAAGTATTCATATGAATGTTTATTAGTATTAACAGATTTTAACTATTCAGAATTCTATTCAAGTATTTTATTTCTTCTCTATATTTCATCCTGTATTGATTGTAACGTCTGTTTTGTAATACTTTCGTTTACTTTTTCGTTTAATGATTCTATGCGTTCTAAAATTTTATATTTTTGAGATAAAACCGTTTTATTTTTTTCTAGCTATTTATAATTTTCTTCCTAGTCTTTTAATTCCTAAGAAAGTTTATTTAAATTTGACTTTAAAGTAACAATTTGATTTTTATTAAGTATTTCTATATTATTACTATCCGATATGATTTTCTCAAAATATTGTTCTACTTCTAAATTTCCTTTAATTTTGGTATGGCAAGTGGGACACTGATTATTATGTTTTAATTCAATAAATTTATCTTTTTCTTTTTTCTAATTTTTTATGTCAACTTCAGCCTAATAAATATTATTTTTTATATCTTGAATTTCTTTTTTAATTGAATTAATCTTTGTTTTAATCTCAGTCCAATCTATATTTGATATCTATTGTTCCAATTGCTATATTTCACGTTTAAGTTTATCTATTTCCTAAATAGTGTCAGTAGAAGTATACTATTTAGTTTTCTTTTTTTCTATTGATTCAATCTCTTCTGATTCTTTTTGAATTAAAATACTTAACTTGTTCTATTCTTCCATTAACTACTATATTTTCTAATTTGTCTAAGCATAATAATTATCTACTAAATACACCTTAAATATCTTTTCTAGGAATTTTAATATTTCCTATGGATTATTACGCAAAATACTTGTATATTCAGGAATCATAAATCTTAGATAACGATATATATCTCCCGATACCCCTAAAATTTGATTTTCTAAAATATCATTATAAAAATTTATTCGTTGGGTGCTAATATCTTGCCCATTTAAAGTTATTTGTAGAATAGATGGTTTATTAGACTTATAGATATGCCGTTCTATCTCTAAAACCTAGTTATTATCATAATCAATTAAAATAAGTTTTATCATCTATTCTTTCTTTCCTAGACTTATAATAGATTTTGGTATTCTTTGGTTCAATCCCAATCCATAATTTATCTATTTAAATATAGATGATTTACCAGTGCCATTACTCTAATTTTGATTATCTAAAGTTCTTCCGCTGACTATTATAAAATTATCCTACTTTGTAAGATCTATTATCTGCTTATCATAATAAGTCTGGATACCTTCTAATTCTATTTTGCTTATTCTAAACATATATCAATATTTTTTCTCAGGTTTGTAATATTTCTTTTCCCCATTTTCATTCTCATATACAACTACAAAATCATCATCATATTGAATATTCATTTCAGTAACAGATTTCAATTTTTTAAGGGTTTCAATTACAACAGGATACTATGAGCTATCTGATATAATACCCCCCGATACCTGAATCTACAAGAATTGATTATTTATTGTATCATTTGAAACCTTAAATGCAAATCGTTCCAGTGTAGTCTGATCATATGATCTAAGATCCTTACCAAATAATTTTAACATATACTAATTTATTCCGTGTTTCTTTATTGACTAATTATAAAGTATCATATTATTCCTCCTAAATATTTTCTTTTATGTATTGTTTAAATACTTTTCGTTTGGTTTCTATATCAAACTGATTATCAAATAACTTAAAAGAAATTCCATAGAAACTAGGAACTTTATTTTCTTTTAAATATAAACCAATCTCTTTTTTAGAATTAAAAGAGCTTACAAAATTCTCAACTGTTAAAAGATCTGTATTAAATCTTCCCCATAATTCTTTTACTGTTTTAAATGCTGGATTATCAGTAATTATATTTGGTAAATCATCAATAGTATTATCTATAAACATATCTGCAAATTCTTCAATAAAACTATTTTTAGATCTTGATAACATCAAATAATTCATATTTTTTAATTTAAATGGATATGATGTAGTTGTAAATGCCACTACCCCCTCAAAGGTTCTACCTTCAAACGAAGATACAAAACTTTTAAGTTGATTTATATCAGATATATCATAAACTTTTGCGTGCTTTATCTCGTCAGGTATAAGAATTTTTGAATAACTATTTTGAACATAATATTTACCATGTTCTTTCAGTAATGGCAATACGGTTCCAAATTTGTTCTGAGTAGCAACTAAATATAATCCGTATTCGGATTCTGGGTATAATACTTTTATTTGTGATTCATACGAAATCAATTCAAAAGTTAAATAAATTCCAGCATAATAACATTCTCTAATAAACTTTTTATATGAATCATTCATATATTTATTTCCGACTAATACGGGTATAGTGTCAAAATTCCATCTAGATGACAAATAAACTTCATCATTTATAACAAATGGTAAAACCATCATACCATCAAGTTTTTCAACAACGGTTTTTAGTGCTATATTTTTAGTTATAGGTAATATCATATTTTCTAATTCATGTAAATTGAAAAACTTATCCATTGCTGGATAAATAACCTTATAATAACCATCTTCCAGTATGCAAACAGATCCCCGCAAATGGTTAAATATAGTTGATGGAATCTTATCTTCAAAAAAATATCCTATACCTACTTTATCGCTATAATTTAGTTTATAATAAGTAGTATTATCAATAATAGTGGAATTTACTATCACTTTATCCCCGAAATTATCAATAACTTCTTTTTTAAACTGCCTCATTGTCTTACCTCCTATTATATAACACATAGTTGATTATACCATATTAAATACAATTTTTTATTACAGATATGAAACAAAAAAATAAGGCATTGCTGCCCTATTTAATTATACTGCTTATTTCTTTTCTATTTCTGTACCGTAAAAAAGTTCCAATTGATTTATCTTAGTCTGTAAATCTTGAATAAATTGACCTAAAAATCCTTGAGCGGAATAAATAGTTAGTCTATTTCCGATTTCTGTTTCTAAGAATTTTTTAAGATCATCAACTGATTCTTTTATTACCTCATTAACCTTTTCTTTTTCAACAGTTATAATGTTTTTTCTTTCTTCGGTAGGTTTGGATCCAGCCATTAAATATCATCCTCCTAATTATTGTAAAATTTCTATAATATCCGTATTATTTCCTATAAACGGTATTTCATAATCCAAATATATCAAATATACGAATGATGAACCATCTTCTTCCCTTACAATGTTTACTTCTATATTTAATAATTCAGAAAAATTATTTTGAATGAGAGAGAAAATATATTGTCTTGCAATTTCAGTGTTCTATTCTTTCAATTCCTATGTAAACAAAAAATTATAAATATCTGAACCATAATTTATATCAAATAATTTTTCGCCTTGTTTAGTTAATACTAAATTTCTTATTTTTTCATTATACAATTTTCTTATCTGGGTGATCTATTGGAATCCAAAATAAATATCTCCATCATTATTGATGTATTCAATTTCATTCAATACATCAATACCAAGTATTTGATTAGGATTTAATTCTCTCTAATTCTATACTTGTTCTAAATTCTTTATTCTACCCCTGTTACGTAAAATAAACCGTTGAATTTTTTCTAAATTATCATTTGTATTCTACATATAATCACCAAATAAGTTAATATAATTTATTAATAATTATTTTTTTGCCGTTCTCTATTAACCTTTTCTTTCATATTATAAAAATCAATTATTTCGGTTGGACTTATATTAAATATACCCAATATGTGCCCCATATATTTTAATAATTGATAATATCTATAAGATATGTAATCCTAATTCTCTATATTTAATGTTGCTTCATATGTTTTCCAGTGCTTCCAGTCTACATAATTTAATATATCTGATAATATTAAATACATATCAAAAATAATTTTATCGGGATTTGGCTATATGTTTTTTCGTAACTTAGATTCAAACTAATTTGAAACCATTTCTTTTTCGGCTTTATATATTTCTAGTTCATTTTTAGAATCAATTACCCATTGTAAGAACTCTTGATCTGATAAATTTTCAGATAAAACTTTATCAAGTCCATCATATTTATCAAATAGATACATTTTTTGTAACTGTAAAATTAATCCCTGATATACAAAATGATATAAATCACTTACTTCAAATACAATTTCAAAAAATTCATCAATAGAAGATTTACTTCTATTCTAATCTATCAATTCCCACAATTCATTCATAATAGATAGAACATTCTGTTTATCCATAAACGTAAAAAATTCATACTATGTATTAAATTCGTGTTCATTGCATATTCTAGGAACATATACTGTGCTATATAATTCAAATTGTTTTTTAAAAATAGTTTCAAACGATACCTAATACGTTGAGATTATCTTATCAATTGTATCATCACCCTATTCTTCTATTATATTCTACTTGTTGATATTTTCACTCATTTTCTTCCTCCTAATTTAAGATTTCAATTTCATCTAATTTTTTATCTGTTATTACTTCTCCATTATCTATATCATCGTCAGTATCATATATATTAGAATAATATTCTAAATCTTTTGGATCCGCCCATCTATCTAATGACTAAGCATCTTGTGGAGTAAATAAATAATCGGGACTAACCCTTCGGAACATTCTTCGTATTACTGTAATTATTAAACTATCTACATGGTCTCTAAATTGATCATCGGTTAAATATAAATATTCAAACTGCTAAGATCTGAATTTTTTCTCATAATCTTGCCATTTTATATTCCACCATCCACCAGTAGAACCAAACTAAGTATTCTAAATTTTCTATTTTTTCCAAACTTCCTATTTTATCGATTTAAGAAATATAAAATTGCTCAACTAATTTGAAAACCCATTTTCATAGTTAAGAACCATAGGAAATTCAATATTTGGCATCATAAGACGATTTTTAACCTACTTTACATAAATAATGTTTCCATTAATTCCCAAATCCATAATATCTTTTTGATTTCCCTTACCACCAGCCCTTAACCTTATATCTTGATTCGGATAAAATTTAAGCTATACACCACCTGTAATATCTTCATCTGGTTGACCAAAACTCATAGGACCCATCTATATATTTTTTCTAAGTTGATTAACCATTATTAATGTTGATTCTGTTAACGCAAGAGGTTTAATTATTCGTTTAAGATTTTGTGAATTTACCCTAGCCTAAAGACCAGGAGTATTAACATTAAAATCATCTTCCATTTCTTTTGCGGTTGGAACCTATGATGTACTATCAAACGTTATAACAAGATTAGTAGTTTTTTTATCTTTTAAAATTTGATCTTGTTTATATTTTAACTATTTAGCCATTACTAAGTAACATTCATCTAACGTATCAGGTGAAGAATATATTAAGTTATTTACATCTAACCCCAATTCTTCCATTCTTTGAATAGACATAGATTTTTCTGTATCAAGATATATTATATTATGTAACTGTCTTTGTAACTATTGTGCTAATTGAACCATTAATGTAGTTTTACCCGCACCAGGAGGAGCAGATATAGCTACAATTCTTCCTATTGGAATCCCACCAATAATTTCATCATATAATATTATACCAGTTTTAAATTTCTTATCCTGTGTAGACGCATCAAACGCCTATGGTACTTGATTTCGTAAATATTCATAATAATTAGATATTTCATTTTTAAATTCATCCGTTATATCCATCTATTTTTTTCTAGCCATTAAAATTTTCCCCTTTTTCTATTGAGATATAACAATTATATACTATAATTATATTATTTATGTTACAATGCCATTTCTTCTTCTTTAAATAACATTTTACTGTTACTAAAATAGTTTGTAACTTCCATAATTTCCATATATTCTTCATCTGATAATAAATTTCGTTCTATCTTACCATCTAATATTAAAAAATATAATACTAAAGAAGAATAAATGGATATCTATTTTTTACCCATTCTAATTTGCGGATCATTTTTGGTATATTCATTTAAAATCATCTGTATTATTTTATCCATACCTATTTTACATCCATACCTAATATTGTATTTCCTATTGGCATGTACCATTTCAATAAATTTGAAAATATCTTTATTAAATACTTCAATCTAATTTTTCATATATACATTAATTATATGTATCTTACGTAATAATCCACGGCTACTTTTTATAAATCCAAATATTATTAGTTTTTCTATTCTATCAAATATTTCTTTATTTACTACCCAGTCTTTTCTATCGTCTACTTGTTCTATCTTAATATCAAACTATTTTAATAAATTGTTATAATCTTCTTCTAATGGGTTATATGGATTTACTCTATAATAATATTCATCAATAACTTCATTACGCATAGAATAATCATCTTCTAATTCTTTATTATCTGGTATTATAATATTTTTTGAATCATCTTTATAATTACTGAAGAAATAAACTCTGGAGCTAGAATTCTATATTTTCTATAAAATAGAATACTATTTGCGATTGGTATCAATTTTCAATATATATTTAAACATTTGATCAACCTAATGTATTACTAAATCTTCAAATATATGTCCATACCCTTCTACTACCTTACCTCCACCACCCTAATAATTACCACGTTTTTTCAATACTTTATAATTAACTATCATTTCCTATAATGTTGTAAATTCCTTATACAATTTTAATTCTAAATCTCTTTTTATGTGACTGTATTTCTAATGATTAATATTATTGTTACGTAAATTATTTTCATTTTCTTGGTATTTCTTAATCATTAATTTTACTTTTTCTTCTGGAAATTTGTACTACACAATATATCATCTCCCAAATTACAAATACATTGTAATTATACTACATTTTAATGAAATAATTATTAACACAATGTAAACTTTATATATAAAAAAAAAGTAGACTTCCACTTTGTTATCATCTACTTAACTGTTAATTAACTGTTATATAGTTGTTATTATATTTATGTTATAATTTGTTTATCCAGAGATATTTCAGAAAGACTAATTTATAGAAGGTATTTAATATATGTTAAATTAAAGTCAAATGGTACTATATAACTGTTATATGGTATTATGTACTGGTAGCTACGCTCCCAGTATAATATCAGGATTACAGTTTGTCATCAACAGAATGTAACAATATAATTTCATTTATGTAACTTAACATGAAATTTACATACAATGTAAATTTTATCCAATTATATTACAGTAGAAATTTTTAACTATTAAGTATAATTGAATATTAAATAAAAAATTAACATTGTAATATATTAATATCTATGTTATAATAAAGAAGTATCGTAATAGTATTAAAATTAAAGGAGTGATATTAAATATGACTGATATAGTGAATTATTTAGAAGATATACTGAAATCAAGAGGAGATGTATCTTTTTATCGTACAAATAGTAAACTGGATTTTAAGTTTTTCTATTACAAAGACTAGCCGAAGATGTAGGTATCAATATAGCCATAGTTTAGTGGTTAGAAATCTGGTATATAGCAAAAAGGTAATGTGAGATATAATTATAAAGAAAATTAGTATATTATGTTAAACGCATTAGAAGTATATGAAGTAATTGAATTTTTAACAGATAAATCCAGAGATAAGTTGGAACTCATTCATAAACTGGGAAATTCTTCTTCCAGATTATAGTTATCTAAGTTGAATAATAATAATCAAACATAGTTTGGTTTTATTGTTAACCAAAATAAAAATGGAAATTCTGTTTCTCAAAAAATAGTATTATAGTTTAAAGAATTAATGTATGCATTAGATGTATAGAAATTCTTTATTTAGAGTGGTACTACAATGTTATTTATTAAGAATGGTATAGAAATAGCTAAAAAATATTCTAATAATCCCGATGAAAATGATAACGTAGACTCCTCGTCAGATGATAATACAGATTTTGGATTTAATTTAGATTCTGATTTTGAGTGATTATGTATGATGGAAAAATGTTATATTGTGGGAATATCGGGATCTCACGGTAGCGGAAAATCAACATTAATTCAAGATTTATCTAAAAAATTATTAGAAGAAAAAATGTAGTTTGAAGTAAGTAATTTATCGTTATCTGAAACATCTAAACGATTTTCAAATTTTTAGAAATTACGAGTAAACTAGGCTAATTCTTATAATTATTTTAAGAATTAGTATTATTGTGGTTAGACAATTTCTAGGTTAGTAGATAATTTAGAAATTTTAGACGCATTAACCCCCCAACAACTATTAGGAAATAAAAAAATATTATATATAACTGATAGAACACCGTTAGATTAGTTAGCATATACTATTTATTTTTACTTATATAATAAATATAAAAACGATCATGATTATGCTTACTATTCTAATTAGGATAATTATATATTAAAGGAATATTTAAAACAATCAGTTACAATTATGGATGATAAATATAAATATACTGATTCTTTTGGTGGTAGTGAAGAACAATTATTAATAGAACATATGGAAGAAGTCCTAGATTTTTGTAATAGTATATATGATTAGTTAATAATACCAGATCCTTTGAATTTAGATAGCATTGAAAATAATACTGGATTTAGGGATCACCAAAACAAATTATATCAAGAAATAGTAAATATTATTTATTGGAAATTATAGAACAAATTATCAATTGATAAGTTTAATGTTACTGGCACACGGGAGGAAAGATAGTCCAGAACCCTAGAATATATAAAATTCAAATTTGACAAAAAATGACGGTGAATTGATTTGAAAATATAGATAGTAAGTGATTTGCATATATCTAGTAAACGAAAAAAAGAGATAAATGGTATACCAGTTAATTTTTATTTATTTTATAGAGAAATAATACGTATAGTAAAAAACGATAAACCAGATATATTAATTTTTAATGGAGATTTAATTGAAAACCCTATGAAATTAGAATTGGTGGTTATAAATTTTATTGTATTTATACTTAGTGAAATAAAAAAGTTGTAGCCAAATATTAGAGTAGTCCTAAATACTGGTAATCACGATATTATTTATACAGATAATAATGTAAATTTTGGAAATTTTATAAATATATTTTCAAATACAAAGAATGTTACTACCGTTTCTCAACCTAGAACATTCAAATTATCTAATTAGTTACAATTACATATATTACCATATTCAAATTAGGATGTAGTAAATAAGTTTATGAATTCATAGAATTTTTAGTAGGGATATAATTTATTTATTATGCATCACAATTTTGATTTTATACATACAGATTTGTTTGGAAATAATGTACCGTTTAATAATACAGTATTAAAATATAATGAATTTATTAAACCAATTGATTTTGGGTAGTATCATATTTTTAATGGTCATTATCATAAGCATTTTGAATATAAGAATGAAAGATTAACTATAATTGGATAGATTTCACAACAAACATATTCAGAAAAGATAATGACAATAGATGATTTTGGTAGATATTTTGGATATGAATTAATTGAGTTTAATAATATAAACGATGTTAAATTCAAATTTGTTCCGTATGAAAACGGGATTTGCTCTATTCATTATAAGGGATAGAATCAGTTTATTCAGGAATTCAATAAATTAAAACAACATATTATTTAGAATCAAAAAGCAGTATTTTATCAAATAAAAATAGAAGATACTAATGCCAAAAGAGATTTAATTGAAAATAAAATGAAAATATTACGTAAATTGGTAAATGTAATGGAATGTAAATATATTGGAACTATAAATTTAGATTTAGACTTATAGATATCTTCTACTGATGATACAGAATTGAAAAATTTTGATTTATCTACATTTTATAGAGATCAAATAATGTAGATTTTTGAGGATACAAAAATTAGGGATAAAGTTATAACGGCATTTGAAGAAATTATAAATACATAAATTAAATTAAATTAGGTAACAAGGAGTGATAGAAATGAAATTTGATAATTGGTCAACATCAGACCCAAATTTTAACCCTAAGGATTATGGGTATAACTATGATTATGACTCAGAAGTATAGGATACGACACAAATAGCGGGAACAGATTATTATAATTTTACAACACTTGGTATATCTACCGCATTTATTATAATTGAATTTAATAGGGATAGAACTAAGTTTAAGGTAGTTGGAGTTTATGTTCACGGATAGCTTATATCTGATGAATATAAAGATTTTACTAAATATTAGATTTTACCTGTTAACCGAAATCATTATATGTGGAATAAATATCAAATTACTTGGGATTAGAATATCCAATCAACGTTAACAGATATAGAAATTAATTGTAAACCAGCAAAAGATGAAGATGAGTGGATAGACATTACTGCTTTTCTTAATAATGATGATTTTGATATTACTTTGGTTTATAATACGGAAACATCTATGTTTGAATCTTCGTATGACAAAAGTGTAATTATACCTAAACGGTATCACGATAAGAAATATAAATTAATTAAAACATCGTTCTTAGATAGCTATGCAATAGAATTAGACGATTGTCATTTTGTATCGGGTAGCACGTCTGATACATCTGATAATGATAATATTATTGAATACGGGCATAATGCTACTTGGGATACTATAACAATTACATCTAAGTAATAAGTGAGAAAAACCATTATTTTACGAGTAAAATCGTTGTCAACAACCCACCACTTAAACCCTAACGGGTTTTGAAGTGGAGGCTTGCAGGATAACTACAGGCCTTGTTGATTAGCCTCAGCCAGAGGGTATTAACCCTATCGGGCTACGTTATATGGGAATATATAGGCACCATAGGATGCTCCACAAGTCCTATGCTCTGAGGGCAGTGGTTAAACATATCTGAGGGTAGGAGAAGTGCTGCTGCCATACAAAACCCCATATAACATTGGCGATGTGGACTTACCACTACTTTGTAGTGAGTTATTACTCTTTAAGGAGGGTTAATGTGGTATTTGTAATATCTAAAGAAGGTAAACCTTTAATGCCTACTAAAAATCATGCTAAAGTTAGAATACTACTAAAACACAAGAAAGCTAAAGTTATTAGAAGAAAACCATTTACTATTCAGCTTCTATATGAAACCACTACCTATACACAGCCTATTACACTTGGAATAGATAGTGGCTACAGTTATATTGGTTTTTCTGCTATTACTGAAAAGGAAGAACTAATATGTGGTGAAGTTAAACTACTTCAAGGTATATCTGAAAGATTAAAGGAAAGAGCTATGTATAGAAGGCAAAGACGCAGTAGACTTAGATACAGAAAACCAAGGTTTGATAACAGGAAGAAGTGCAGTGATTGGTTACCACCTTCTATACAACATAAATTTAACAGTCATATTAGATTTATTAACTTTTTAAAGAAAATACTTCCTGTAACAGATGTGGTAATAGAAGTGGCTAACTTTGATACGCACAAGCTAAAAAATCCAGATGTAGAAGGCATAGGCTATCAACAAGGTGAACAAGAAGGTTTTTATAACCTAAGAGAGTATATACTCTATAGAGATAATTATAAATGCCAGTTATGCGGCAGAGAAGATTTACCCTTAGAAGTTCATCATATAGGCTTTTGGAAACAAGATAGAACAGATA
>Ga0265294_10002343_pt1 | contig 24925 bp, 24 predicted proteins | sample MunlanPumphouse3_FD_192504 | JGI IMG/M metagenome (GOLD analysis project Ga0265294, IMG submission 192504) | Groundwater microbial communities from a municipal landfill in Southern Ontario, Canada - Pumphouse #3 | ecosystem: Environmental > Aquatic > Deep subsurface > Groundwater | place... | reverse complement strand
TACCGAAAAGCGCACGGTGGGAGGCTGCCGGCGCTGGTGAGCCGGTGAGCGGGGCTCGTCTCATTCAGGACAACAGGACGCCGCCGGCAGAACGCCCCCCAACCAAAACCGACACCCATATCTCCCCACCCCCCGATCTCTTCCTGTAAAGAATGGATCTCGCCCAATACCGCCGGATCAACAACATCATAGAACGCGACAGTGCCGACGCGACGTACAAGTATGCCCTCCTCCGGGGCGTCATCGAGATCTGCCAGCAGTTCTCGCACCTGCGGGAGGAAGACGGCGATCAGGTCTCGTTCCCGCTCGGGCTGCTCGTCGAGAAGTGGCTGCTCTACTATTATCCAATCTTTGCAGCCCCGACGTTCATCCCGCAGAAGAACGGGGAAACACAGGATCTGGACGCAGGGAAGACCATCTCGTTCCGGAAGCATTTTGCGCCGGTCATCGATTATTACAGAGACCGGGGCGGGATCTCGGTCTTCTACAGCGACTATATCCGCGGTTCAGTCCCGGAGGAGATCGGGCCGGCGTTCCGGATACTGGTCAAAGAGATCCGGAATACCATCGTCAGGATGCCGATGAAGCACCTCGGGTACTCGCAGTCGAAGGAGCACTACTCGGTCTTCGATTACGATCGCCCGTTATACCGGCTGTCCAGCGACAGCCCGGTCGACCGGTCCCACCTGATCGAGAACTTCGGCCGGTTCTTCCTCTCCCGTGACCTCTGCACGGTCTTTGAGTACTTTGGGAGCTTCATCTCCGGGGAGGAGTGCCTGCTGAAGAAATGGGCCGCATTCACCGCATCGGCGGACAAAACGGGAACCGTCACCGAGGAGTGCATGCTCTCCCTGCTCACCAGGACCCCGACGACCGAACGGGCGATTGCGGATGCACGGAATATCTACCGGTCGGTCTTCGAGGAAGGGGGGTCGCTCGCCTGTGTCTGGTCAGGGAAGGCCATTCCCTCACCGGACGCGATGCACATCGACCATGTCCTCCCGTTCTCGGTCTGGAAGAACAACGACCTCTGGAACCTCCTCCCCGCCCTCGATTCCGTCAATGCCCAGAAACGCGACCGCATCCCCGATCCGGCGCTCCTCAAGTCCCGAAAGGAACACGTCATCGGCTACTGGGGCCTCCTCCACGACCACGTCCCCCGCCCGTTTGAGCGGGAGATCTCGGTCTCGCTTCTTGGGCTGCAGGCGCCGCGGAGCGACTGGCAGGACCGGGCGTTCGAGCACCTCACCGAAAAATGCGCTTACCTGATCGATGTCCGGGGGTACGCGGCATGGGCGATATGACCTGCCCGTTCTGTAATCCTCCCGTCGAGGAGATCGTGCTCGCAAACGATCTCTGCTACGCCCGCTACGACAAATTTCCGGTGAACCCCGGCCACCTGCTGCTCATCCCCTTCCGGCACGTCGCCGGCTTCTTCGAGGCGACGGACGAGGAGCAGGCCGCCCTCCTCGCCCTCGTCCGGGAGGCAAAAGACCTCCTCGATGAACGTTTTCATCCCGACGGCTATAACATCGGTGTGAACGTGGGCACGGCCGCAGGGCAGACGGTGATGCACCTGCACGTGCACGTGATCCCGCGGTACGCCGGAGATATGGAGGATCCCCGGGGCGGGGTGCGGGGCGTGATCCCGGAGAGGAGGGAGTATTGAAAGGGAGCGATAGGGATACCAGGAGGAATCTTAACACATCAAAAGGCAGTAGATAGAGTGCTCAAGCAGGGTTCGGTCGAGAGGCTGCTCTACCCGGATTCGAGGCGGAGCGGGCCGCTCCCTTCCATTCCAGCGCGAACCGGGGGCGGCGACACCCGCCAGGTTTCGTGACACAAACCGCATGGCATCATGAGTTGCAGGATCAGCTCCGCAGTCTCTGCATGCCGGCCCCGGCCGGGCGAGAGCAGCAGAATTGTCGAGAAGAAGCACTTCAGTCGTCGGGGTTATCCAGTCCTCCGGGACCATAGTATCTCCATCCCCAATCATACTCCAATCATACTCCAATCATACTCCAATCATACTCCAATCATACTCCAATCATACTCCAATCATACTCCAATCATACTCCAATCATACTCCAATCATACCCCAATAATGATCTCAAAATATCAATGCACGGCCGCTCATTGGGCCATTCCAAGCAGCAGGTTTGGAATCTTCTCCCCAATCAATGCCGATCGTTTCTCCAATCAATCCCCAATTCAAGTTTCAAATCCTGATCGATGGCAGTCAGATAATGAAATCCAACGCAAAATATCCGGATTTAATCAACCAGGCCTCTCCAACAGGGTTCTCAATCATACCCCATCTTCAGGATCATGAGCGAGCACCCATTTCGCGCCCCGTGTTATCCCAATAGTCCTGATCGTCCCCTCCTTACGCATCTCCTGAAGCAGATCTTTAATGAACTGGCGCTTTTGCTCCTTGTTCAAAGCATCGGATACCTTGTCCAGCAACAGCTTTTCAATCTCCGCTCTCTTCGCCTCGTGATATGTCCGGAGGTACGCCACCACCATATCCTTGAAATATGCCCTGTCAAACGACCTATTTCTTATATAATCAGCCTGCGTATCAGTCTTGGCTGCCACGCTCTCAGAAACATACAAGTTCGGATGCCGTCCCTCGATAAGGTTCTTCTTCCGCAGGAGTTCCCGCTCCTCCTTTGAGATGGGGTAGCCCTTCTGCACCTTATCGAGGGCAATCACATCCATCAGCGTCAGATCCTTCCGTTCAATGAGGATACGGGTATACCGCTCATCGATCACCCGGCCGGGAATCGAGACCCGCACCACACCAGCCGATCTCGACCTTCGCCGGGGCAGCAAAAACTGAGATGTTCCTCATAGTCGTTCCAGCACCCCCGGCCGGGGTACGGCTCCCCCCGCACGTGCTTTCAGCAATCCCCCTCTGTTTTCAGCAGTTTTCAGCAGTTTTCAGCGGTTTACGGAGCCCGTTGTAATCAAACGGCCGGATTAAATCTGGGAATTCCCATTCGGGGGTGTATCAGGCGGTATCCAGGTTGTGGTTACAGCATTCCGGGTTTCGCACACACGCACACCCCCGGAGACCCGGAGACCGGTCGAACTGGGTGGGTCTCTCTTTTGCTGTACAGTATGATCAGTAGAGAGAGACGCGTCTCTCTCTGTACTAGTATTCTCTGATTCAGCGCCGTTCCGGGGAGATCGATCCTTCCAGCACCTGCTGAAATTCTGCTGAAAACCTGCTGGAATGCTGAAAGAGTCGCCTGGTCAATCGTGCCGGAGGCGGGAGGCAGGGGCGGCATCTCCCGGAAGGATAGGCGGCCCCGGCCCCCACCAACCCACAGAGAATACCAGTCCAGATGAGAGAATGCCACTGCCCCCGGCATAAACAAACTCCACCGCCGGCATCCCTCCCCACAGGAACCTATATATCATGTTCACACCCTGTGAGCCTGCCGAAACTGCGAGAAGAGTGAGGCTGGAGAGAGGAATAAATGGCATGGAGAGGAACACCACGCGGGCTCCGGGCTGAATTTGACGAGCTGCTCGCGGATATGCAGAGGCAGTTTGCCGAGACGATGGAACGCATCTCCGGGGCCACACAGCAGGTACCCCTGCTCGGCGGCGCCGGAACGATGATCGATGTCCGGGAACACGATACAGACGTCATCGTCGTCGCCGACCTACCCGGCGTGGAGAGGGAGAACATCTCGGTCCGGCTCCTCGACTCGAGGACACTCCGGATCTCGGCCCGGCGGGAGGAGGCGCGAGAGGCGGAGCAGGCCGGATACCATATGCGGGAGCGGAGGATCGGTGCAATCTCCCGGACGGTCTCCCTCCCCACAGACGTCACAGAAGAGGAGGCACGGGCAACCTTCAAGAACGGAGTCCTTGAGGTGCGGCTGAAGAAGACCGTCGAGACCGGCGGGAGAGTTATCCCGGTGGGTGGAGAGACGGGCCGGTCAGTCGCAGAGGAGCAGAGGCGAAGAGAGGAAGAGCGGTACCAGGAGACCCGGGCGGAGACAGAGCCTTCCTGATACCTCCGCCCCCGGGACGTGATGGAAGAAGCAAAGAGGGTCGAACTGGAGAAGCGGGGGACCTCCGAGGAGCAGGCCACGGCAGAGAGGCTGCGCAAGCAGAAAGAAGATCTCTACGAGGAGGGAAAGAGGAAACTCGCCGGGTAGTGGAGCAATTCACCGTATCGTGTGGGTCCTGGTGCAGATCGCCGCCTCGCGCGGGGGATCGCGAAGGAGGGCGTAACAATCCCACGGACTTCGCGTCTTTGTGCTCTTCGCGAGAGGCATTATATCTCCTACCTGTACTGAAGACTCACGCGGAAGCACGCGTGAGGACGCGAAGGGTTCCGGTTGGGAGGAGATACATGGACTTCGCGTCTTTCGCGCGAGATCGCGAGAGGCAACAGCGGATGCGTGAGATACCAGATGCGCAGGAGCCCCGCGCAAGGCCGCCTACACCAGGTCCCTGATGGCCGCAAACACCGACTCGATCCGGTCCAGGTAGCGCCGGTTGTGCCCGCCCGGGTAGGGCACGCAGAGGAGGCGGTGCTTCTCAAAGAGGTCCTCCGGAGGGGTCTCTGTAATCTTCCCGACCCCCGCAAGAGCGCTCGCGTAGGGCTCAATCTCCCGAAGCCCTGCAAGCGCTGTATTCCCGAGGACGACGACGTACTCCGGGGCGAGAGCGGCAACCTCTGGGGCAAGGACCTCCCGGGCGCTCACCCGGATGAGGTCGGCCGGGATAGCCGGTTTCCGGTTCTTCCGGAAGACGCACTTCACCGTATCGACCAGGAAGAATCCCTCGCCCGCGAAGAGCTCCAGGTTCTCCCGGCGCGACTCCCCATCGAGCCCGAGCAGCCAGAAGAGGTTCTCAGCAAGCCCGCCCGAGAGCGGCGCCATCGCCCGGCGGTGCCGCGTATCGTAGCGATCGTTCCAGAAGTAGGGGTAGTCGGGGCGCTTGCAGTCGCGGGGCCTGAGAACCTCCTGCCGCCCGGCGGCCCAGGGCGGGGACTCGGCGACGAAGAGCACCTTCACGCGGCCGGGCCTGCGGTACGCGGCGCCGCAGGCCATGTGGGGCAGGAGTCCGGGCAGAATGACCCCCCGGAGCTGCGGCCGCCCGGCAGCGTACCGCAGGTAGACCTCTGCAGCACTCAGCGGTGGAGAAGACCGGGCATCCATCCCTGTAGGAGTACACCGGGCGGCCGGATATCTGTTACGGGAGAGGCCGACGGTAACTGGTACGGAGTCCCGGGGGACCGGAACGCCCCACAAGATAAAGAGGTATCAGCACCAAGAAGTGGGTGAATGGAGAATAACATTACCTTCCAGGATTTCAATATCTCGCAAAAGACGCTTCAGGCGATACAAGATATGGGCTTTGAGGAGCCCACACCAATTCAGGTAAGCACAATACCCGTGATACTCGAAGGACGCGACGTCACCGGTCAGGCACAGACCGGGACCGGGAAGACGGCGGCGTTCGGCGTCCCGGCGATCGAGCAGGTCGATGTGGGGAATCGGGAGACCCAGGTCCTTGTCCTCTCCCCCACCCGGGAACTCGCCATCCAGACCGCCGAGGAGTTCGCCCGTCTGGCGAAGCACCACCGCGGCCTCAACATCCTCCCAATCTATGGCGGCCAGCCGATCGAGCGGCAGTTCCGCGGGTTACGCCGCGGCGCCCAGGTCGTCGTCGGGACGCCCGGGCGGGTGCTCGACCACCTCGACCGCGGGACCCTCTCGTTTGCCGCGGTGAAGATGGTCGTCCTCGATGAGGCTGACCAGATGCTGGACATGGGCTTCCGGGAGGATATCGAGAAGATCCTCGACGAGACCCCGGGAGACCGGCAGACCATCCTCTTCTCGGCCACCCTCCCCGGACCGATCCTTGAGATCTCAAAGAGGTTCCAGAAGAACCCCGAGGTCATATCGGTCGCACGCCGGGAAGTGACCGTCCCGCAGATCGAGCAACTCTACCTTGAGGTACGGAGCAGGAACAAACTCGAGATCCTCTGCCGGCTGCTCGATATGTATGACCCTGAACTCTCGCTCGTCTTCTCAAACACCAAACGTGGCGTCGACGACCTGACTGCCCACCTCCAGGCCCGGGGCTACTTCGCCGAAGGCCTCCACGGAGACATGAAGCAGTCCCAGCGGGACCGGGTGATGGCAAAGTTCCGCGCAGGAACCATCGATATCCTCGTCGCCACCGACGTCGCCGCCCGGGGCATCGATGTCGAGGACGTCGACCTGGTCATCAACTACGAAGTCCCGCAGGATATCGAGTACTACATCCACCGCATCGGCCGGACGGCGCGTGCCGGGCGCACAGGGCGGGCCATCACGTTCGTAGGCCCGAGAGAATACTACAAACTCAGGACGATCCAGGACTACACAAAGATCAGGATCGGCCGCATCCCGCTCCCGACGCCGGGAGACGTCGAGGAGAGCCGGACGCGGAAACTCGTCGACCGGGTGCAGCAGGTCATCGACGAAGGCAGCCTCGAACGCTACATGACCCTCGCTGAACGGATCGTATCCGAAGACTACACGTCGCTTGAGGTTGCCGCCGCCCTCCTGAAACTGGAACTCGACGTGGGCAGCCAGGACCTCCCACAGGAGATCGGACCAGCCGGGGGGCCGGTCCTCCTTGAGATCCCGCTTGGAAGGGAGCACCAGATCAGGCCGAAGGATATCGTCGGGGCACTCGCGGGCGAGACCGGAATTCCCGGCAGGTCCATCGGCGCGATCAACATCTACGAGACCTACTCCACCGTCGAAGTGCCCCCTGACGCCGTTGACCAGGTCATCGAACGGATGAAAGGAAAGACCATCGCGGGGATCAGGCTGCCGGGCCCGATCGAGAGGCAGTAACAGCGTCCCGGCCGGCCCATCCGGGATACTTTCCCGGAAACCGGGACCACTTCCACCACCCTGCCGTGGGAGTACCCCTCGATAATCGAGGAGTGCGGAGGGGTACTCTCCGGTAAGCAGCACTGGCCCCCGGTGGGAGAAACGATTATATATTCATATGCGTATTCTCCCACTGTCAGGGGGTGGTTGCGTCAACTGGTGCGGATGCAATTCTTTGAGCCTTTCGGAGTCTCATCACCATCAAAAGAACCGGAAATATCTGCCCTGTGACCTGCACTCACAAATAAAATAGAGGTGCGCTTTCCCGTGATGCGCACCGCCCTGTTCAGTCGCCTGTCCTGCACCAGGGACAGGAGAGGGTAGCCAGAGCACCCTCTCCGCCGAAAACGGGGGTGCCCGGACTCACACGTATCTGCCGCGCGACCCGGGGGAGGTGCCGTGAAGGGGCCTGTGCACGGCCCCGGCCTCCGGAAGGCAGTTTCGGGACGTATACTCTTTTTTGCAGGTCCCGCCTGCCCTTCAGGCTTCCTGGATCGTAAGTTCCGCGTTAAGCATGTCCAGGTAGTCGGAGAGGAGACGGGTAATCAGGAAGTGCTGCCTGACATGCTCTTTGCCGGCCCGTCCGAGCCGCTCCCCGAGGTCCGGGTTCTCAAGGACCTGCCTGACCCGCCAGGCAAACCCTTCTGTATCGGTCGGGTCGAGGAGGAACCCGGTCACCCCATCCTCGATCTGGAGCGGTATGCCACCGACACGGGACGCGATGACCGGCCGGCCCTTCCAGAGTCCCTCGGTGACGGTCAGGCCGAACCCCTCGCGGAGCGATTTCTGGAGGATGACGGCCGAAGCCCGCTGCAGGGCGTTGACCAGCAGGTGGTCCTCGGCAGTGATCAGGATGACGTCGCCGGCATCGATGAGCGGGCGTGCCGCATCCTCGACCTGCCGGTAGATCGCCCAGCCTTCCGGGTCGTCGGGGGCCATGCTCCCGCAGAGGACCAGCCTGCAGTCGACGTGCCGCTTCACCTCGCTGAAGACCTCGACAACACCCAGGGGGTCCTTCCACTTGTCGAACCGCGAGATCTGGGTGACCAGCGGTTTGTCGGTCGGCACCCCGTATTTCGCAAGGAGGGCCGCAGTCTCCGCCTCAGAGAGGTCGCGGTTCTTCTCAGAGAGCGGGTCGATCGCCGGCCGGCAGATCCACTGCTCCATCGGCATCCCGCGGCGTCGGTAGTGCTCGTGCGAGATGACCATCCGGTCGTAATCCAGGACGAAGCCTTTGAGGAACTCCCAGAGGGCCGGGTTCGGGTTTGAGAGGTCGACGTGGCACCGCCAGACCCAGGGCTGGGTTTTCCGGTAGAACCTGATCAGGGGCAGGGGTTGCGGGTCGTGGATGACCACCAGGTCGTGGTCGATCGCCATCTGACCCGAGAAGGCCTCGTTTGTCTGTAGGTAGAGATCTTTCTCCTCGTCCGAGAACGCGACTGCCTGCCCCTGGAGCGCGTTATGGAAGTTCTTGGTGATGGCAAAGAATTCGCCATCACCGTTTAAGATGTTCCACCGGGTATCGATCCCGACGTTGTTCATGAGCGGCACGAGCGAGAGGATCATCTCCGCTACGCCGCCGCTCTGGTAGGTTGAGTTCACGTGAAGGACCCGCTTCCCCCGGAGGCTCGCCGCCTTGCGGTAGATCCCGGAGATGACATCGTCGCCGACGATGGGCCGGTGGTCCTCGAGCGTCCGGCCGTTATCGCAGATGCAGGTGATTCCGTCCATGTATGCCATTCGCAGTTCTCCCCTCAAAGGTCAGTAAAACCCTGTTACATGGAATATCTATATGGCCTCATTTATAAATATATCCATATAAAAATAAAAAACATGCTCACCCTTTGCGCCGACCGGGGCATTATTTGCGGGCTTTTGGGGAAAAACATCACATAATGATGAGACAGGGAATGCGAAAAAAGTTAATAAGGGGGCAGGAATCCGGGCCGTCTGCAAGGTCCGGGATGGGAGAGCGCGGGGGCTCCTGCGGCGCAAAACTCCATCATAAACCCGGGTGCGCCGTATCGTGGTAAAAGCCCCCCTGCACCGATGCGGGCGGGGCCGGTGAACCCGGGCATTCCTTCACCGCAGGACGCCCCGGGCGTGATAGCGCCCTGCGCGAAGTCGTAAGAGCGGCAGGTCGTATCGAGCACGCATCTTCCCGGAAATCCCAAAATACGGGGAGATTCCACAAAAACCGGCATCCCCGGGCCCGACCATCACGCATAAATATCATCCGCGATCACCACCCACCGGTGATGTAAGGTATGGCACAGGCAAAAGAAGGCGACACCGTCAGGGTGCATTACACCGGAAAACTCGAAGATGGCACGGTCTTTGACACCTCCAGCGAGAGAGCTCCCATGGAGTTCACCATCGGTGAGGGGGAGATCATCCCGGGGTTCGAGCAGGCTGTGATCGGCATGGAACCGGGAGAGACGAAGACCGCACGGATCCCGCCCGAAGAGGCTTACGGCCCCCACCGTGACGATATGACACTTTCGGTAGACCGGGACCAGTTCCCGGCTGACATCAACCCGGAACCGGGCCAGCAACTCCAGATCCAGCAGTCGGGCGGCAGGGTGGCCATCGTCACCGTCAGCGACGTCTCAGAGTCGACCGTGACGCTGGACGCCAACCACCCGCTGGCCGGTCAACCCCTGACGTTTGACATCCAGCTTGTGGATATCGTCCAGCAGGTAACCTCCGGTCGCCCGCTCTAAGAGCGCAAGAACCCTCTTAGGTCCTCAAGTGAACGGGTGTTTGCGATATCGTCCGCCGCAAGCCAGCCCCGCCGGGCGGTCGCGACACCGAACTCCATGTAGCGGAGGTTCCCCCGGTTGTGCGCGTCCGAGCCGAGTGAGAACCGAACGCCGAATCCCTGGGCCAGGCGGCAGTTGACGTCCGAGAGGTCAAGCCTTCCCGGGAACGCGTTGATCTCCATGAGGACGCCGAGGGCTGCAGCGGCCTCAAAGATCGTGGCGAGGTCGATCTGGTAGGGCTCCCGCGAGAGGAGGATCCGGCCGGTCGGGTGGCCGATGATATCGACATGATCGTTCTGCATCGCCGCGATGACCCGATCCGTCATCTCCCGTTCCGGCTGCTTGAACCCGGAGTGGACGCTTGCCACCACCACGTCGAGGTCGGCAAGGATGCTGTCAGGGAGGTCTATCCTGCCGTCCATATCGATGTTGCACTCGGTCCCGGCAAGGATGGTAAACTCGCCGTCAAACTCCCGGTTGAGCCGTTCGATCTCGCGCACCTGGTCGGCCAGGCGTTCCGGGGAGAGGCCGCGGGCGATATGGAGGGTCTCTGCATGGTCGCAGATAGCGATATACTCATAGCCAAGCCCCTGCGCCGCCTCCGCCATCTCCTCGATGGAGTGGGCGCCCTCGCTCCAGCGAGTATGGACGTGGAGGTCGCCACGGATCGACCCGTACCCGACGAGATCAGGCAGGGTTCCGGTCCGTGCGGCCTCGATCTCGCCGCGGTCCTCCCTGAGTTCCGGCTCGATCCAGGAGAGACCGAGGGCCCGGTAGACTCCGGCCTCATCCTCCCCCGCGATCATGCGGCCGTCTGCAAGGTCAACGAGCCCGTACTCGTTCAGCCGCCAGTTCCGTGCGATGGCGAGTTTTCGGAGGGCGATGTTGTGCTCCTTTGATCCGGTGAAGTACTGGAGCGCGGCCCCGTAGTGCTTCTCCTCCACCACCCGAAGGTCGACCTGGAGCCCGGTCTCGAGCACCACCGAGGTCTTCGTCGTCCCCCGGGCAAGGACCCGCGAGACCCCAGGAAGGGTGGCGAAGACCTCCATCACCTCCTCAGGGCGCGTGGATGTGGCAAGGAGATCAAGGTCCCCGATCGTCTCCTTCCTGCGGCGTATCGAGCCGGCGAGGCTCACCTGCCCGACCGACCCGAGCGATGAGAGCCGTCGCTCGATCACGCGGGCAGTCGGAAGGATGTAGCCGAGGAGGTGGCGCTTCCCCGCCATCCTGCTCATCTGGATGCCGGCAAGGATGTTCTGCTCGGTCTTCTCCCCAAACCCGGGGAGATCGCGGATCCGGCCTGCCGTTGCTGCCGCCTCCAGGTCGTCGATGGTCCGGATACCGAGCTCCCGGGAGAGAACGAGCGCCTTCTTCGGCCCGATACCCTCGATCCGGGTGAGTTCCTGCACGCCCTCCGGGAGTTCTTCACGCAGGGATTCGAGATAGCCGAGGCTGCCGGTCTCGACGACCTCCATGACCTTTCCGGCGATACCCTTCCCGACCCCGGGGATCTCACCGAGACGCCCCTCCCGCGCAACATCGGCGATATCCTCGGGCAGGGTCTCGATCGCCTGCGCCGCCCGCCGGTAGGCATGCGGTTTGAACCGGACGCCCTTGATCTCGAGGAGGTCGGCGACCTCGTAGAGGACCGCCGCGACCTCGATGTTGGTCAGCCTCGCAAGCCTCTCCATCCCTACCCCTCCCGCCGCCTGCGGAACATCGCCGCGACCTCGGCGGTCGTCGTTGCCGCTTCCGGGCTCTTCTCGTCCCGCCACCGCACAAACCTTGGGAACCTGAGGGCAAGCCCCCGCCGCCACTCGGGGTCCCAGTTGCAGGTATGGACCGGGCTTTCGGTGATCTCAAGCCCCAGCACCTCGACCACCCGGGCCGGTGCGAACCAGAAGTCAGGCACGGCCTGTGGGGTCACCATCACCCGGGCAGGTTGCCGGTCCACCCGGACACCGGCGAACCGTCGGGGGAGGTCTGCCAGGTCTGCATCGGTAAACCCCGTCCCCATGCCGCAGACCGTCTGGAAGATATCCTCCTCATGGTTGTAGGCGGCGCAGAGGACCGATCCGTAGGTCCCGGCCCGCTTCCCGCGCCCGGCGTTGGCGCCGACGACGACCAGGTCGAGCGTGTCGGCAAGTTCGGTTCCGTAATCGCTCTTCCACTTGATCCACTGCCATTCCCGCGCCCCCGCCCGGTAGAACGAGTCCTCCGCGCACGACTTGCAGACGACCCCTTCAAGCCCCCGCTCGATGCAGGCAAGGTAGAACTCCGTGATCCCGTCGAGATCCCCGGTCAGGGTGCGGTCTGCCGGGGATATCTTTTCATCAGGGGAGAGGACCTCTTCGAGCCTCGCACGCCGGTCCGGGTAACTCCGGCGGAGGTATGACTCGCCGTTCACGTAGAGGAGGTCGAAGACCCGGTAGGTCGCGGGGATCTCACCGGCGACCTCCCTGACCCGGTGCTTCCGGCGCCGCCGCATCAGGGTCTGGAAAGGCCGGTAGGTCCCGGTCTCGTGGTCGAACGCGACCGCCTCGCCGTCGAGGATCGCCGTATCGGCCGTGACGCACCGCCGGATGTGCCGGACGATGTCGGGATACTGGTGGGTGACATCAGTCAGCCGCCGTGAGAAGAGGGTGACGTCGTCGCCGTCTTTGTGGGCCTGGACCCGCTCACCGTCGTACTTTTCCTCGACGGCGATGACCCGGGAGCCGATCCGCTCAGGGATCTCTGATATCCGGGAGACCCGCTGGGTGAGCATCGGCCTGATGGGGTGGTGCAGGGTGACCGGTATCGCCGAGACCCCCGCGAGACCCGATTCCTGGAGCGTCCGGGCCACGAGGCCGACGTCTGAAGAGATGTTGTAGGCGTGCTCGAGGGGCGGGCGCTCTGCCTTCGACCCCAGGAACGCCTCCGCCAGCGCATCGAGGAGCGTCATATCCCCGACGCCGAGCCGCATCTCCCCGGTGGCAAGCCTGACCAGGTAGCGCCGCTCCGGGGGCGTGGCGGCGGCGAGCATCGCGGCGAGAACCCGCGTCTTCCGGTCGGCCGAACCAGGACCCGATGCCCGGGCGATCTCCATAAAGCCGCGGTGGACGTCCGTGACCCTGAGCGGTCCGGTGGATCCCTCCGGGGGCGCCACGGTCAGGCGGGCGGCGGCGTCCCCATAGTCGCCGAGTTCCCGGGCCGCCGCCTCGACCGCTGCAGGGTCGACGCTGCCCGCAAGGGCGATCGCCGCCGCTGCGGTCCGCTCCCCGATGCCCGGGGTCAACCCGCTGTATCCTGGCGCGATCGCCCCGAGCGTGAAGTAGCAGACGATGCCGATCTCGTCCGGAGACGCCCCGGCGAGGAGCCGCGCGAGGAGGGCGGTCATATCGTTCCGGGACGATGTGACGTTTAGCCTCTCAAAGCAGGAGGCAAGGGTTGCGAATTTCACGATTACCGCGCTCCAGAGGTTTAGTCCTGCCGGAGGCTACTTGAACGTTGCGGTTATCGGGGTGGGCCGTTAGCTCCATAAGGGTGGAGGATACTTCCCCCGGTAGTAGAGCATTTCACCTTACCTGGAGGGGGCATGGGAGTGATCGCCAGTTTCACGCGAAGCCGCGAAGAGCGCGAAGGGTTCCGGTTGGGAGGAACTACACGGACTTCGCGCGAGAGCGCGAGAGGCGGTATTGCATGGGCAATATTAGATGAAATGGTGCAGCAGTATGGGTGAACGCAAAAAGGAATCGTTCTTCACCATCCTTATATCAAGGATCGCCGGGATCGTCATCTTCCTGATCTTGCTCGCCATCTTAAACGCCCTTACCGGCTACGTCCAGAGCCTGACGTTCCTCCGCGTGGTGGAGTTCCTCAACGCCAACATCGGGCTCCTCATCCTGATCGCGGTGATCTTCCTGGTCGGCGACCTCTTCGGCGCCCTGACCTTTCCCCTGAACCTGCCGGGCCCGGTCTTTGGCGCCGTCGGTGCCGTCTTCACGGTCATGTTCCTCTTCCGGCTCTTCCTGCTCGTAGGCGAGATCACTGGTATCGGGTTCTTCGCCATATTCACAGGAACGCTTGCGCTCCTGATCTACATCCTTGTCTTCATCGTCGTGCTCATCGGCGGCTACATCGCGCTCTTCGCCGACCCGCCGGGGGAGACGTGAAGCCCCAGGCTACTCGTACCCCTCCATCTCCTCAAACGTCTTCACCTCGTAGTCCCGCAGCCTCCCGCTCTCCGGGTTGATATGGACCATCACGAAGAGTTCGTAATCGCTGCTCTCCCAGATGGCAAGGGCCGGTTTATCCTCTTTCGCCTGGAACCCCAGGCTCCGTAGCCCATCCCGGATCTCGCCGTAGGTGGGGCCTCCAGTGATGATCTCCCTGACCCGGCCCCTCATGGCCTCCTGCTCCTCCCGGTCAACCAGTATACCCGTCTTACGCATACGAGCACCAATACTCGCATACCTGTTCATAAACCTGACCCGGCAGAAAAAGGACGGAACGTGGTGGGGGTGGAGGCTGGCGAGGAGCCCTTATCGCGCATTGTAGCCGGCGAACTCCCCCTCAGGGCCTCCCAGTTCATCGTAGGTAGCGACCTTGTAGCCAGCATACCCACCTCCAAGGTTCATCTGGAGCAGGACGAAGATCCTGAGGTCGGGCTGGACCCAGATCGCGATATCGGCATTATCACGTTCAGGTATGAAATTCAACGACTGGAGTGCCTCCCTGACATCCGCATAGTCAGGCGTCGACTGGATCATCTCCTCAACCTCAACCATCACAGCCCGCTGCTGCATTGCCTGGACATCCCCGAGCATGGGCCCCCGTGATCAGGCATCCGACATAAACATGATCCCGGCCCGGAGTCGGACGATCCGATCCCGGAACGCCGGTGAGACTGCGCCAGACAGAGGTACGACCGGGCGGCCCGGTGCCGGTAGAGTGCACAACCTTCATCAGAAGGCTCGCAAAAAACATGCATCAATAGATAGGCAGGCAGGAGGAGCGCATGACCGGTGACGATGACTCAAGGACAATTATCCTCGATATAGACAGCGACGACCTGCAGGAACTCTCCGAATACCTGGACGTGTTGAGCAGCAGCACACGCTTAAAGATCCTGAAGGTAATCGAGCGGACGCCGAAAGACGTCCGGCAGATCTCATCCGAGATCGAGACCAGTTATGAGAACACGAAGAAGCACCTCGACAAACTCCTGAGTATCGGCGTTGTCCGGAAGGAGGCGGGCCTCTCCCGCCCGACCTCAAAAGGGATCCACCCGGTCTGGAAATACTCGCTCGTGCCCGGGGGCCTTGAAGCGATCACCAGGAGCCTCGGGCTGTTTGCGAACCTGAAACTGACGCTTACGGATGCCGTGCTCGCAAAGAAACTCGCCGGGGTTCGGGAGACGTTTTCGGGGGAGTTCTTCGGGCAGCGCCCGGTCGTCATCCTCCTCGGCGGGGCTGAGGACGGAAAGGTCTTCCCGATCGAACACGACACCATCGCCATAGGACGGGTGGACCCTGACGCGCCCGGCCGGTCCGACCCTGAGCGCGATATCGTCCTCGGCGAAGAATACGCGGCGGTCACCCGGGTATCACGGCCACATGCCCGGCTCACCCGGCGGGCTGATGCCTGGCTCATCGAGGACGGCGGCAGCACAGGCGGCACCTTCGTGAACGGCACGCCGCTTGACCGGGGCAAGCGGCGGGAACTCCACGATGGGGATCTCATCGAACTCGCGAAAGGAGCGCCGGGGGCAACCCTCGTCTTCGTTGTTCCCGGGGGGGTGCCGCCATCAGATGCGGCCTGAACGGGCCGGGCGGGGTGCGCGTGCCGCCGTCCTGATCCTGCTCGCCGCCCTCTTCCTTGTTGCCGCATCTCCCATCGTCTCGGGAGCGGGGGGGCCGCCGGAGCACTCAAACGCCGACCCACGGGGCATCGAGGCCGCCGGCAAGACGCCAAACGAAGATACGGCCACCAATCCGGGAAAGAACACCGGCCAGAACAAGGACAGGATTACGCCGGAAGCGACGCCAACCCCTGGGGAGACCGTAACACCCGATATATCGCAAACAGAGGCACCAGAAGCAACGCCCACCGCCGAAGAGACCACAACGCCCATCGACCCGCAGACCGAGACGCCGGACATGGGCACTGCTGCCGGTAAAAATCCCGGCCAGGGCGGGCAGGGGGCCGCCTCTGACCGTCTCCCCTGGTTCGACATCCTCCTGATCATTCTCCTCCTGGTCTCCGGCACCGCCGCGCTCGCCTGGTACCTGAAGAGATTGCCCGGGGAGGAAGCGGCGTCAGCCGCAACCATCCTCCCCGGGGCATACCAGACCATCCCCTCCCACCCGCCCGGGTTCCCGCCCGAGCTTGCAGAACGCTACGACCAGGTCGCCTTCGTCGGGAGGGGCGGGCTCGGGCAGGTCTTCCGGGCAGTCAGGCGTGACGACGGGCGGGAGGTGGCTGTGAAGATCCCGGTCACCTATGACGAGGCCACCGGCAGGACCTTCATGAAGGAGATGCGGTTCTGGGAAGACCTCACCCACCCAAACATCGTGGCAGTCTACTCGGTCAACATCCTCCCGGTGCCCTTCGTCGAGATGGAGTATCTGCCCCGGACCCTGGGTGACGTGGAAAAACCGCTCCCCGTGGAGACCGCTGCCCGCATCGCTGCAGGCATCGCCGCAGGGCTTGCCTACGCCCATGAGCGGGGCGTCATCCACCGCGACATCAAGCCCGGGAACATCCTTCTCGCGGGCGACCTCTCCCCGAAGATCACCGACTGGGGCATGAGCACGACGCTGGAGGCGAGCCGGGATACCACCGTCGCCGGGTTCACCCTCGCGTATGCGGCCCCGGAGCAGATCGCGCCCGAGCGGTTCGGGAGGACCGATGCCCGGACCGACATCTACCAGCTCGGCATCGTCTTCTACGAACTCGTGACCGGGAAGACCCCCTTTGCCGATGAGAACCTCGCCGGGTTTGCCGGGGCGGTCCTCCATGAGCAACCGGCTCCTCCCTCCCTGATCAAGGAGGGACTCGCGGAACTCGACCCGATCATCCTCAGGTGCCTCGCAAAAGACCCCGCCGACCGCTACCAGTCTGCCCGGGAACTGCTGGACGCGATCGAAACCCTGATGTGGGAAGCGGGCGACACGACGCTGACGTGACCCGCGAAGGGGAGGGGGACAGGGTGAGGCCTCTCGCCAGGCTTCTCGCCCACGCCAGGGCGAGGCAGTTTCACTACCTGCTGGCATCGCTCATCCTTCTCCTCGTCATATACCCCTACGTGGTTGCGGGGCCGACCGGCCCGGTCGCCCTGACAGTGCTCTCGTCCATCATCCTGATCACCGGGGTCTACGCTGTGAGTTACCGCCGCCGGCAGGTCGTGATCGCAGTCCTCCTCGCGGTCCCCGCCTTTCTCCTCGGGTGGCTTTACCTCGCCACCGGGGTCCCCGCCCTCGACAGCGCCGGAAGCGTCTTTACGCTCCTCTTCTACGCCTCCACCGCACTTATCGTCCTCTCCCGGGTGCTCACGACCCAAAAGATCACCACCGACACCATCTACGGGGCAGTCTCTGTTTACCTTCTCATGGGTCTCACCTGGGCAACCGCCTACGACCTCGTCGAGAGCATCCATCCGGGATCGTTTACGGCCGATCCCGGGCATAACCCCGACGGCACCTTCGCGTTCCCCGAGTTCATCTACTTCAGTTTCGTCACCCTTGCGACGCTCGGTTACGGCGATATCACGCCGATCACCAACCAGGCCAGGTCGCTCGCCCTGCTTGAGGCCGCGAGCGGGACCATCTACATAGCGGTCCTGATCGCCCGCCTGGTCTCGGCGCTCGGGTGGTCGCCGGAGACCGACAGGGAGTGACGGTAACAGGAAAGGAGATATTTTCGGAAATCCCCCCATTAAAACTACGAAAATTCCCGTAGTTAAAGCAAGACATTTATTCTCGCCAGATGAAGTGATGATTGATGTCAATGCGAGGAAAGATAGCATTTCTGGGGATCGCCCTGATGGTCCTCTGTGCCGCGGTGATCGGGAACGTCACCGCGCAACAGCCGGAGGAATCCAAAGATAAGCTGATCCATGTATCAGGCACCGGCAAGGTGACGACCACCCCTGACCTGGCCATCATCGTGCTCGCTGTCGAGACCGAGAACGCCGATGCCAAAATCGCGCAGCAGCAGAATGCCCAGAAGATGGACACCGTGGTCAACGCCCTGAAGGGCGCCGGCATTCCAGCAAAGGACCTCAAGACCGCCGGCTACACCATCATACCGGTGACCGAGCAGAACGACAAACCCCTGGTGAGTTCCAAGATCAGGTTCTACCGGGTCATCAACAACCTGGAGATCAGGCTTGATGCCGTCGACCGCACCGGTGAGATCATCGACCTCGCTGTTGCGAGCGGCGCAAACCGTGTCGACCGGCTCTCGTTGACCTTGAGCGACGCAAAGCAGCAGGAACTCCGGTCAGAGGCCCTGACCGCCGCGGTTGCGCAGGCACGGGGTGACGCGGACGCGGTCGCGGCCGCCCTCGGCAAGACCATCGTCGACGTCAAAGAGGTCAACGTCGGGAACAGTTATGTGCCCATGCTCTACGACAACCGCTATGCGGCCATGGAGAAGGCAGGGGGGGCCGCCGTCCCGACCCCGATCGAGGTCGGTGAGATCGACGTGACCGCCAGCGTCTCCATAGCCTACGTCATAGCGTAATTCCTCAACCGCCTCCTCATTTTTTTTCGCCTGCACCGGATTCTTGCCCCATCGCGAAGCATAATCTCCCGGGAGAAGAGACCAGAAGGCAGGAGTCTGTTTTTGATGCCCACCCTCACCGAGGTCTACAACAACATCCCCTTCCGGGAGGGACTCATCCCGGACTGGGGGTTCTCCTGCCTGGTCAACGAGGCAGGGCTGCTCTTCGATACCGGGGCAAAAGGAGACGTATTATTATCGAACATGCAGGCGCTCGGGATCACACCTGCAGATATCCGGTATCTCGTGCTCTCCCATGACCACTACGACCACACCGGGGGGCTCCGGGCGGTCCTCGCCGCAAACCCCTCAGTGGAGGTCTTCGTCCACGACGGTTTCTCCGCGCAGACGCTCGGGCTGATCCGGGAGTACACCACGCCCGTGATCGTCGACGGGTGGACTGAGGTTGTGAGCGGCATCACCGTGACCGGCCCGCTCGGGACCGATATCAGGGAACAAGCGCTCGCGATCGCCATGGCTGGCGGTCTCCTGGTCGTCACCGGGTGCGCACACCCGCATATCAGCCGGATCATTGACCGGGTTTCCCGGGACGGCCCGGTATGGGGAGTCATCGGCGGGCTTCATACCGTCACCGATGAGGATATCGATGCCCTCGCTGGGGTGGCCTACCTCTCGGCCTCGCACTGTACCGATAAGATCAGGGAGATCAGGGAGAGATACCCGGAGACCTTCCGGCCGGGGGGGGCAGGGACGGTGCACCGGGTCTAGTGGAGCATTTCAGTTAACATTTCCCATGAAAACCACCCCGATTTGGCGAGTGAGGGATCAGGGCTCTGTTTGCGCCCCCGGTCCGGCTTGTACGGGGAGGGAGCGATCCCCCTCCCCGGCCCCCACCCCCCAGGGCGATTCCCACCACGGTCCACCCACTGCCCGGGGAGCAGGGTGTTTCCCTGCGTACAGCCGCTCGCTCTGCCCCATGAACGTTCCACACCCTTCGCGATCTTCCGCGTGATCCATGCCAGAACCCGCAAAATAAGATGCAATGCTCTAGTACATCGATTCTCAATTCCCGGCCCGCTCAACGGAGGGGAGCATCGATCTCGTTTCACACTTTCCGGGGGTTTGCATCCCGGGAATGGCTTTTCCCGGGTATCCCCACGCACTGCCCCCGCCCCGGTAGGGGCGGGGTGGGGGGACGGAGGGGAGCGCTCCGTGCGGGATGGGACGAAGGCCAGATATGATCTGCTAATTTGGAATCGGTGTACTAGTGCATCGACTCTCAATAGAAAGCGAGTATCGATCAGTTTTCGCACAAGACAACCGCAATCCAGGGGCCACGCCCGGGGCGGGGTGGGGCATACAAGGAGCGCCTTCTTCCGGGAGGGGGTCGCCCTCTCCGGAAGAAGAGTTTGGGGACAAACCCCGAGATTACCAGCCGCCCCGGATCTAAATACGAGACTCCTCTTCTCCCTTCCCGCCCGTCACCCGGAGATCGTCCGCAAACCAGACAGTCCTCTGCGGGTAGGGCATCTCGATACCATTCTCCTCAAGTTTCTTCACGATATCCCAGAGAAGCTCGGTCCTGACATCCCACCAGTTCTGGGTCGGCGCCCATATACGGGCAGTCAGGTTGAGGCAATCATCGCCGAGGTTATCAACAAAGACCGACGGCGCCGGGTTCTTCAGCGCAAACGGGTGAGCCTCGATGACCTCCTTCGTGAGCCGGATTGCCTCGTTCGCATCGTCCTCATACCGGATGCTGATTGAGTACTCGAACCGCCGGGCAGCGTTATGGACGTAGTTGGTGATATTCGAGGTGAAGACCTTCTCGTTCGGGATCCGGGTGTAGATCCCATCGTAAGTCTTCACGATGGTCGAGAGGATCCTGATATCCTCGACGCTGCCGCTGACGCCAGCAACGTTGATGCTATCGCCGATCTTGATCGGGTGCTCGAACATAAGGAAGAGCCCTGAGACGAGGTTCGAGACGACGCTCTGACTGGCAAACCCGATGACGAGACCGGCGATACCCCCGGCCACCAGGAGACCGGAGAGGTTGATGTTGAGGTACGGGAGAGCGACGATGACTGCCCAGATGACGATGATGTAGTAGATCACCTTTGCGATGAGCTCGCGCTCGTTCTTGGGCAGCCGCTCAGCGAGGGCTCTCCTGACATTTATCGAGACTATTTTAGCGATTGCAACCCCAACAGCGATGATGACGACAAACCACAGGACATCGCTGACGGTGATCGTACCGATACCGGTAGGCGTCTCCAGGATACCGGTCACATTGAACGTCACGACAACCCCCACTCCATGAGATACCCCCGGTCGAGCACCGGGATCTTCCGCGCTTTATACAGTTCAATGGATCTTGCCATACCCGGAATGGGCGGGGAGTCGATGAAGTCTGTCTCTGCCATAACCGGGCTGACAATCTTCATCGTGGCGGTGGTCGCCACGATATCCCCATAGTAGATCTTCATATCGACACTATCAAAGACAACAGACGAGACCTCGACCCACTCGTGGGACGCGTTCTGGATGGAGAGTTCCATCACCCCCTCACTGAAACGCTCAACCTGGGGTATCTCCGAATACACCGCACTCCTGTACCAGCGGACGATGACCCCGCTGGTCGGCGAACCGTAGAGCGCATATTTCTGGGTGCCGGTGCCGAAGACATCCAGCACCTCGATACCTTTTTCAGACTCCAGAAAGACGCCGATCTCGACAGGAAACTTCAGGTAGATCGTCCGTGCAGCCCCGGGCTCAATAACTATCGGGGTAAACTCCATCTGTAGAAAATCCGTGACCTCCTTTGGGAGGTTGACCGGTTCCACCGGGTTGATGATGATCCTGGCCGTCTCCGAGACCAGGATCCGCTTGAACGCACGCCCTTCGCACCTCCGCCGGTAGGTCAGGAGACCGTCAATTTGTTCGGTTTCCACCAGGATATCGCCGACTTCGCAACGAAAAGTGTCATAGTACTGCCCGAACATCAATTATGATCTGCAAATAATCAAATATCAACCTACTTCAATGGCACAGAGTGCCGCTCCCGCGTCCCGGCATCCGGTCGGGAAGAAGTCCGTAAAACGAGCAATCTGCACAGTCCGGGAATGAATGACGTATATTGTGGGAACCCCGGATGTTTGGCACCCGGGCAATCTGACAAGGTATAAATAACAAGTTGCCCTGACAGCAGAATCCGGAGAGGATAAACAGACACCCTTTTAAGCGGGAGTTCCAGACACTTTTCAAGCGTGTTTGTTTCCGATCGCAGTGGTACACCCCTCATCGTCACCCCCGGCAGGGCGGGTAACCGCCTGGGACCGGAACCGGTAATAGTCAGGAGGCACTGTACCTGCCGGCGCCAGGGATCTCCACCTGCGACCCGGAGGGGGAGGGGGCCGGCGGCTTTGCGGGGACGAGAAATTGTTCCCGGGTGATGCGCGTGAAGATGAACCAACAGAGAGTCAAAGAAACCATGAATCGGAGCCAGGTACCCGTGAGTATCTTCGACCACCTTCAGCAACCGGCACTCGTTCTCGACCGCGAGGGGCGGGTGGTCATCTGGAACGACAGCATTGCACAATACACCGGCGTTGCGGCGGCAGAGATCATAGGAGAAGGTGGCTATGCGCACGCAAAAGCGCTCTTCGGGGAGAGGCGCCCCACCCTGGCTGACTGCGTCCTGACGCACAGCAACCCTGGAAGCGACTACTACCGCCTCCTGGCCCATGACGGCGAAGAGTTGCTCGCCGAATCGCGCATACCCCTGGTCTCAGGCAGGAAGGTTGCCTGCATGGCCGTCCCGCTCTATGGCCCTGCAGGCAGGCAGATCGGTGCGGTCGAGACCTTCCAGGACATCCCCCGAGAGGAGCTGGTCAACGAGTCTGCCGGGGCGCCGGAGGACGAGGTACAGGTCCTCGCAAAATCGCTGCCAGATATGATCTTCACGCTCAACCGGGATGGTGTCTTCCTGCGGTTCCTCTGGACTGGAGGCCGGGATCTGGGGCTGGATCCGGCAGAGATCACGGGCAGGACACCCCGCGCCCTGTTCCCGGAGGAGGAGGCAGACTTCCTCTCCCGGGCTGTCCGCAGGGTCATCGAGACGGGAGAGGTGATCTCTGAGACACGGTCGTTTCTGTGGCACGATGAGCAACGGTCGTTCCAGGTCACCATTCATCCGCTACACGACGCCGCCGGAGAGATCGTGGCAGCCACCGGGGTTGGCCGCGACATCACGAGGGAACTTCTCCGTGAATGGACCCTCCAGGAGACCAGCCGGTTCTCCAGCCTCTACCTTGACCTGCTCGGCACCGATATCTACAACACCAACATGGTTGCGGCAACCATCATCGAGATGCTCAGGGAACGGCTCTCCGGCGAGGAGGCGGAGCTCGCGCAAAGGGTCAAGAACACGATCGAGCAGGGGATCAACGTCATCAAAAACGTCGAACTCTTAAATACGCTCAACAAACACCACATCCGCCTGGAACCGGTCGACCTTGATGCCGTCATCCGCGGCCAGATCCAGCGGTATGCAGGGATCGATATCCACTACGAGGGAGGGAGCTGCATGGTCTGGGCAAACCCCCTCCTCGAACACGTCATATCCAACCTGATCAGCAACAGCATCAAGTTCGGCGGGATGAAGGTGCGGATCGATATCGGGGTCATGGAGACCGGGGATATCGTGACGCTCTCCGTCGCAGATACCGGCATCGGTATACCGGACCACTTAAAACTCAACGTCTTCGATCGCTTCAGCCAGGGCAGCAAAACCGCTTCCGGAAGCAGGGGCCTTGGGCTCCATATCGTCAAGACCCTCACGAACCGCTACGGCGGGCGCGTCTGGGCGGCGGACCGGGTGCCGGGCAGGCCGGAGGAGGGAGCGGCAATAAAGGTGATCCTGCAGAAGTGTTAGGGCGGCGAACCCGGTACTCAGGTATATATTCCCTGAGAAACCATATCATACCGCATCATTCCCACCGGGGACTTCTCCAATGATAAGAACCATATGTTTTAAAGAACGGCGATATATCGAAGAGCTGAGAATTCTTACCCGGGCGACCGCGCTCGACTGCATCATCGATGAGCGCTTCGACCGCATAGTATACCTCATAAAAGAGGGAGATATGGGCCTTGCTATCGGCAGGAAGGGAAGCAATATCCGAAAGATGCAGCGGGTCCTCGGGAAACGTATCGAGATGGTCGAATATTCTCCTGAAATTGAAAGATTCACAAAAAATGCTTTTAAACCGGCTGACGTCGTCGGCGTGAAGAAGGAAGACGACGGGCGGCTCACTGTATACGTCAATAAAGGCGATCTCGGCATTGCTATCGGGAAAGGTGGGTGCACCATCGAGAAGGCACGGCTCCTGCTCTCCCGGTACTTTGATACCGACCTCGGCGAGGTGCTGGCAGGGGGAGAGGCCCATGCGTGACTGGAGCATCCTCGACGAGGTCTGGCAGGTCATCCAGGACCGGGCGGAACACCCCTCGGCCGGGAGTTACGTCAGTTCCGTCCTGACCCACCGAAAGGGGATTGACAAATCCCTGGAAAAGGTCGGTGAAGAGGCAGTTGAGTTCATCCTGGCCGCAAAGAATCAGGTCCCGGAGAGGACAGTCTCAGAAGCGGCCGACCTCCTCTTCCACTTCTTGGTGGCGCTGCAGGCATCGGGCACCGACGTGGCAGACGTGCTCGATGAACTTGCCGCCCGCCGGAAATAACAATCTTTTGCGACCTCCCGGTGCATCGAGGGAGGGGATTGTTTCACCTTTATTTTCAGGTTTGAGCGCGGATGGTCGGCCGCACGCGAAGACGCGAAGGGTTCCGGTTGGGAGGAGTTACACGGGCTTCGCACGAGAGGCAACAATCGCATGGACTGGAGTAGATGAAATGCTCTACTAGTGGATTATTTCATCTTAATTTGCAGGTCTTGGCGTGTATCACGCGGAAGATCGCGAAGGGATGTGGAGCGTTCATGGGGCAGAGCGCGAGGCTGTACGCAGGAAAGCAATCTATTCGCCAGGCTCTCACCCATGCTGTGGACCGTGGTGGGCATCGCCCGGGGGATGGGGACAGGGGAGGGGGCTCGCCCCCTCCCCGCACAAGCTGGATCCGGGGCACGATGCACCAGAGCAGGGGGTCTCCCACTCGCCAAATCGGGGCGGTATTCATGGAAATTTTAGCTGAAATACTCCCGTAGCGCGAGGGGCGTACCTTTTTCGTGCGTGAGCAGATCCGCTCAGAGGTACTCCTTCAGGTCCACCATCCTCGGGAGATCGTCTTTCCTGACTGCTGCGGTCTCCACGACCGTATCTTCGATCATGATGGGAGCACGGTAGCGCAGAGCGATGGCTATCCCATCGCTCGGCCGGCAATCCATGATCTCGGTGCGCGAGCCCTGGCTGAGGAGGAGTTTGGCGTAGAAGACCCCTTCCTCCAGGGAGTCGATGTGCAGGGCGTCAAGCGTGATGTCAAACCTCCGGAAGAGGTCGACGATGAGG
>Ga0265294_10002338_pt1 | contig 24941 bp, 22 predicted proteins | sample MunlanPumphouse3_FD_192504 | JGI IMG/M metagenome (GOLD analysis project Ga0265294, IMG submission 192504) | Groundwater microbial communities from a municipal landfill in Southern Ontario, Canada - Pumphouse #3 | ecosystem: Environmental > Aquatic > Deep subsurface > Groundwater | place... | reverse complement strand
CGTACTTTGCTGCGCTCCGTTCGGTATTCCGGCAATTATTCATGCTGCTAAAGTTCAATTTCGTTATCGCAAGGGCAATTATGAAGGAGCCAAAGCCTCTTCCAAAGTAGCTAAAAAATGGGTAACGATTGGTTTTATTTTAGGCTTAGCTCTAGTTCTCTTCTATATTCTATATTTTGTTGCCGTATTAGCAATGCTTTTACCCATGCCATAAGTTGGAGTCGTATTCTATCTTTTGTTGCCTTTATAGTAATGGAGGATTTTTTTCTAATGAGTTTTTATAACGTATTGTAATTCTAAAATATTGATTTTCAATTTTATTGATGCTATTCTATTGGTCATTTGATATTGAAAATTATTTAAAAAAATATTTTTTTCAAAATAAATGCAAGAAATACTTGACTCGTCCCCTACGGTATAGTGTATATTTGCATTCTCATTCGCGCGTGAGAATTAAAAAAAATTATGAATCCTATAAAATTAAAAATTGGAGAATTTTCTAAACTTAACAATGTAACTGTCAAAACATTGCGTTACTATGAAAAAGTTGGGCTTATCATTCCGCATGAAATAGATGAATGGACGGGCTATCGCTACTATACTGTGGCTCAGTTCCAAATTATGACTAAAATCATCTATTTTAAAAAACTTGGTTTTTCTTTAGACGAAATTAAAGAAATCATAGAAAATGATATGCAACAACCTGATAAAGAACTGATTGCAAGAAAATTACAAGAGTGTAAGGAAGAGCAAAAGAGACTGAGATGGAGACAGGAAGCGTTACGAAGTTTAGGAAATCGACTCCGGAAAGGGGAAAAAACTATGGAAATTATTATTAAAACATTGCCGGCAATTATTGTCGCTTCACATCGTCGTATCATCAACAGTTACAACGAATTATTTGATTTATGTCCCAACATTATCGGACCGGAAATGAGCCGTTTGGGCTGTGTTTGTGCGGAACCAGGGTATTGTTTCACGATAGACCACAATAAAGAGTATTGTGAATCGCAAATTGATATTGAGTACTGTGAGGCAGTTACAGAGAAAAAAATTGATTCTGAGTTGGTACAATTTAAAGAATTGCCGGAAGTGCCCATGGCTGCCTGCGTCAGTCACGCCGGAGCCTACACGCAACTGCCGGAAACTTTCGCCAAGTTGTACGACTATTTGGAAACAAACGGTTATGAGATTGTTGATTTTCCGCGATTTAGCTATATCGACGGAGTATGGAACAAGGAGGAAGAGTGTGATTGGTTGACAGAAATTCAAGTCCCGATAAGAAAAAGATAATCGAATTGCGAATGGCTTAAGTTTGTGACATTTACGAGCCAAATGTTACAAACTTTATTGTTTTTTTTTGATAAACGGCAATAAAACGCGTAAAAAATCGTTTTTAATTCATGTGTTATCAAAAAATGAAAGGATGAAGAGACTCAAACTTCTATTATTTTTACTACCATTTGGCTTTACGACACTCTGTGCGCAAGAAAATAAAGAAATAGAGAGTGATACTTTGGAGAATAATCGTGAAGCAATGGGCGGTGGCGAAAGTGAAGCCATTGATACGTTAGATACAAAAGACAAATTCACCAAAATTGTCATTTTTGAAGATTTTACTTGGTCTTATATACAGTTGGAAAAACCTGATATTGATGAGGAAAGTCTCACCGAGAATTGGGATTCTGAAAGAATTCATGCTTATCAAGATGTAGAAATAGCCGCTTTACCGGACGTTACCGATTTGGTATTAATCGATTCATTACATGCTTTTTGCATTCCCATTAAAGGAAAAGTGTATTCCAAGTATGGTTATCGCCACAAACATCCCCATCGCGGTGTGGACATTCCGTTAAATATCGGCGATTCTGTGCTGGCTACTTTTGACGGAATGGTACGCATAGCCGAATCTTCTAGTAAAACAGGAGGTTACGGAAACTTGATCATTCTTCGTCATCCCAATGGATTGGAAACGTATTACGGACATTTATCGAAAATATTGGTTCAAGAAGGCGAATTGGTCACTGCCGGCGAATTGATAGGATATGGCGGAAATACCGGTCGAAGCACGGGACCACATTTGCACTACGAAACCCGCTACATGGGCAAAGCTTTTGACCCTGAACGGGTGATTGATTTTGATAACGCGAACCTTCGCTCCGACACACTTACCTTGAAAAAAGATTATTTGAACATCAACTCCCGTTACTCATCTTCTTCGAAAAACAGTAATACCGCGTCCGCTCAATCATACACGTATCACAAAATACGTTCCGGGGATACTTTAGGTGCCATTGCCCAAAAATATCACACTACGATTGATAAGATATGTAAGTTGAATAGAATTTCGCGAAACACCACGCTGCAAATCGGACGAAAACTAAAAGTACGGGTACATTATTAGTCTGCTAACTGCGCCGAATTTTATGAATATCCGACGAATCCCACGATTGATGCAATAATATATCATGTATCGTCCGAATTAAGAGGATGAAAATTCTCAAGTCGTTATCAACAAACCATTTGATGGCTTGATCGTTTTTTTGGCAAGCTAAGGCAAATTTTAATAAAAAATCACAGTTGTATTTTTTTAACCATTCCAAGGCATTATCCTCTCCATCAATGGCGTTGCTAAGTACGCCAAATTCGGGAAAATCACTCTGTAATAGCCAATTCAAAGCATCTGTGTCCGAATTGATGGCACCGGAAAGAGCAGCCAACTCTTGAAACTGATTTGTCATTAAAAAATCCGTAAATTTCCGGTCACCCTTTAAACTCTCCCCAAATGCCAAAAGTATCTTTGGCTCATAATCTGCTAAACTATGTAATACTTTCATAATATTTTTTTGCGGTGCAAAAATACATGAATTTTTGCTATCCTCCTTCTTTATATTTGCTTATTAATATAGAAATAGCATTTGATTTAGATTGAGCATAACTTAATTTTTATCCGAAATATTTTCAAAATATTTGCAATAAATATTTCATTTTAAAAATTAATATTGTAAAATACTGATTGTTAGTATATTAAAATTTAAAAATTTTAATAATAATACTTGACTTTTCTTTTATATCATTATATCTTTGCTGTGTTAAAAAAGGGGTAGCCTCCCTTCATAACGCATCACTCATTGAACTATCTTATTACTCAAAAATCCTCAAAACAATAATCTGGCTGACAAAAAAACTCTTTATTCAATATTATTATTGACGATGATACTATATCTTGTGATGTAATACTGCGAAAGTGTAAAACGTTTATTTTTACTAATTTAACTAATTAATCTATTATGAAAAAAATATTTTTAATTTTGGGGTTATGCACGATGATGATTGCCCCTATTTCAGCCAAAGACATCGTGGTCTTAAAAGTTACCAAGACCGGTGACGGGTGGCAAAATTTGTTTAATCTTTATGGTACAGTTACCACGACCTATTTGTATACTGAAGGAACTACCAATTATGTGAATCTTGATTGCCAGGGAAGTGGATTTAATTGGTGTCGTGCTTCTCGAAATATCGGGCAGTATAGTACCGGTGGTGCAGATGAAGACAATATATTGAGCAATGCTCAATTTGTTCAGGCAATCAATGATTTAATCGAAGCTTCGGAAACAGCATACGCGTCAAAAGGACAACTCAACGGTTCTAAAACGCTTAAAATTGCTGTGAGGAGAAGCGATAAATCGCAATTGTATTTCGTTAAAGCCGATTGGCGTTATCGCACCGGAGATAATCCCGAAGCCAAAATAACGATTACCATTTCAACCGACGATAACTCACTGCTCGAGAGACGTAATTAATTTTATAAAGATGTTATGTATAATTATTACATGATTAGTTTTAAAGAATATATTATTTTTGAGTATTAGATAGTTTCGTAAGTAACCATTGTAATATATTATATGTAACATCTTTTTTTATTCGCATTGATCGTTTAACATAAATTTAGAATAATGAAAAAATTATTATCAACATTCTTTGGGTTATGGATGATGCTGCTGCAATTGTCAGCACAAACAGAGTCATGTGTGGCAGATACCATACCTCATCTCTCCCATTTTTTTATAGAGAAAAATTTGGTTAAAGCTTCTGATGATTTCCCGGAACGAATCGTAGGGTGTGCCTACAACGATTCTTTTGTCTATTGCAGTTGTACAGCTTTTAGAGACAAGGATAATAATTACCAAGCCACCATTTTTGCCCTCAACAGCAAAACCGGTGAACAATCACAATTAATGATTCCGTTTCCGGAGGCGAAAGCCAATATGATGACTGCTCGGAATTATTGGATTTATGCAATCAATGTGACTGAAGAAAAAATTATTCTATCGACACAGTATGCAATTCTTTTTTATGGACTTGACGAAGACGGGGAATATGAATTGCAACAACGTGTGCCTACCTCCTTTAGCCCGGAGTTTACCTATTATTTCAAGGGTAGTATCTATTATTCCTGTCAAGATAATGAGATGGGATTCAGACTTGTTCAACAAAAAATCAATTCTAATAAGCAACATGAAGTTCAACAATTCATAATAGATGCTCCCTTTTTACTCCAATACGGACCTAATGGTTTTATTAAAGCTACGGATGAATACATCTATTTTCTCAATTCTCCTAAATTTTGTCTTCAAAAATATAGTCTTACCGGTAATAAAATAGCTGAAATTAACATTGAAATACCCAATTGGCACACAATGGACCCCGACTATATTCAAGAAATGGGAAAGATGGAATATGGTGGTGACAGAGCAATGTATTCATACTATCATAGCAAAAAATACTCATTCCCGCTTGAGGTGATTCCGCTAAACGACCGGAATTTTCTGCTCACTTACCATCAATACGATGTAGCCGATTCTACCGATGGAATTGACATGATATTGCTCTGTACAAATGATGATTGGAGCAACTACCATTATTATCCTGTTTCTGTTATTTTTCCGAAGGAACACGTTGTGCAAAATGACGAATTTCCAATTTATTATCATCACATCGAAAAATGCTTGTCATTTTCCACGCACAATATGTTATGGCAATTGGTGAAGGAAACCGATGTGCCATATAGAGGGAAAAAATGGGGCGATTACGAAAATCAAAAACAAGAATATCTGAAAAAAAACGACGTCGTCCTGAAACTAAGAGTAATGGAATTTAAAGACAATATAGAACCGTAAAACGAATAATGATGTTTATACATATAATATGAGAATAACAGATAAAATGTGAACAACCATGATATGTAAAAAGAAAACGGTGCTTTTATTGGGAATTTTTTTGTGTTACATGTATTCGACTTTGTTCGCCCAACATGTCTTTCATAAGGATTCTATCCATTTACAAACTTATCAAAATGAATCGTTTGAGTGGGAAAGTATTACATCTGAAAAGGCGATATTCATTATCAACAGTACACCACAATGCAGTAGTTGCGAAGAGTATATCTATCAATATTTCAATACGCTTGATTTAGAGAATTGCAATTTATTCGTTGTGTATAATAATGTTGAAGACTATGTGAGACGTACAGATCTTCAAAGAAGGACGAAGAGGATGCTTTCGCAAAACTATATCGTCCTATACACACAAAGTTTGCAAGACAATGTTTTGGAGAATTACAGAAACTATCCACAGATCATATTATATACGAAGCGGGATGAACTCTGCCAACTGCTTGAATATGCGCACTTGTTTTCGTCTTCTATTTTGAATCCCGACCTTCGACGGTCTGTTCAAAAAAGAATCAGACGGTTCGTAAGATGATTTTTATTAATTCATAAAAATATTGTACTTTTGCTTCAAAATTTTGAGATGGAATACACGTTAGACTTTTCTAAGATTACCCAATACGACAATTTAGAATTTGTTGCAAAACAAGTAGTTGAAGGTTTTATCACCGGCATACACAAAAGTCCCATGCATGGATTTTCTGTGGAATTTGCGGAACATCGGCAATATAATGTTGGAGAGCCTACCAAGCATATTGATTGGAAACTATATGCAAAGACTGACAAATTGTTCGTGAAGTGTTATGAAGAAGAGACCAATTTGCGATGTCATTTAGTAATCGACAATTCTTCTTCAATGTATTTTCCTATTCAGAATCAATATTCATTGGCATCTCCCAATAAGATATTCTTCTCTATATACGCGGCAGCGGCTTTGATGCAAATTTTTAAGAATCAGAGAGATGCGATTGGCTTAAGTGTTTTCTCCGATGAATTGGAGCTGCATACTCAAGCGAGGGGTGGCGAATCACACCAGAAAATGATATACCGTGAATTAGAAAAGATACTGCAACCCATTTCAAATGAAGTTCGGAAAAAATCGATGGTTACCGATACCCTTCATCGCATTGCCGAACAAATACACCGCCGTTCCTTAGTCGTTATTTTTAGTGATATGCTTGAATCACAATCTAATACGGAAGAATTATTACTTGCCTTGCAACACCTAAGACATAACAAACATGAAGTAATTCTTTTCCATACTTATCATAAACAATTAGAATATGATTTTGGCTTTGAAAACAGACTTTATAAATTTATCGACATGGAAAGCGGAAATGAGATAAAGATTCATTCCAATCAGATTCGCGATTACTATAAAGCAGCAATCGGAGATTATTTCAAAGAATTAACCCTTAAGTGCGGACAATACCAAATTGATGTCTTTCCGGCAGATATTACCAAAGGATTTGACCAAATTTTACTACCCTACATACTCAAAAGACAAGAAACAACTTAAACTCAAATGTCCACAGAATATAAAAATCGGTTACCTATTACTGCATGGTCGTTATCCGACCGCCCCAGAGAAAAATACATTGCCCAAGGAAGTCAGGCACTTTCCAATACGGAATTAATCGCCATTTTACTTAGAAATGGCACGAAAGATCAATCTGCTGTGGATATTGCCAAACGATTGTTGGCTTCTACCAATAACAATATCAACCGGTTAGCCGATTTGTCGGTGTCGGAATTAATGAAAATAAAAGGGATTGGACAAGTGAAGGCAATTACGTTGCACGCCGCTTTTGAAATAGGAAGACGCCGACGTGCTGAGGTCGTTGAAGTGAAAAAAAAGATTAATTGCTCCGAGGATGTATTGGAATTGATGCAAACCAAAATTGCCGAACTTTCGCATGAGGAGTTTTGGACTATCTTTGTCAATAATAATTCAACGTTTCTGGATATGAAAAAAATCGGGGAAGGCGGCTGGACTGCTACGATTGTAGATGTACGTATGATCATCTCACGGGCTATTGAAAAACATGCTACCGGGATTATCATTTGTCATAATCATCCTTCCGGTCGCTTAACACCGAGTGATGCGGATATCTGCCTGACCGATCAGATTCAACAAGCCACTTCTTTGATGAATATCCAGTTGATTGATCATCTTATCATTCATAAAGATAATTATTATAGTTTTTATGCTGAGGGTTTGTTATAAATAAGTTGAAAAAGATATTAAAAAAGAGATGTTTTTTCGGATTTTTTTTATAAATTTGTGCCCTTGTTAGAAATGGAACACATTTTATATAAATATCTTAAAATTAAAAACTTATGAAAAGAAATGTAATTATCATTGGAGCAGCAGGAAGAGATTTCCACAACTTCAACACTTATTTTAGAGGAAATAAGAATTACAATGTTGTTGCTTTTACGGCAGAACAAATCCCCGGAATTGACAATCGTATCTATCCGAAAGAATTAGCCGGCGAAGAACTCTATCCGAAAGGCATTCAAATTTATCCGGAATCCAAATTAACGGAATTAATCAAAAAATTCAAAGTTGATGAATGTGTTTTTGCATATAGTGACAAACCATACGCCTATGTAATGGGAATTAGCGCCATCGTTAATGCAGCAGGTGCCAATTTTATATTAATGGGACCCAAAGATACCATGGTTAAATCTAACAAACCGGTTATCGCAGTGGGTGCTACACGTACAGGTTGCGGAAAATCACAAACTTCCCGTAAAATTATAGAATACTTAGTAGCGATGGGCTTGCGCGTTGTCGCTGTTCGTCACCCCATGCCTTACGACCAAGATTTGAACAAACAAAAAGTTCAAAGATTTGCTACCGTTGAAGATTTGGCAAAGAACAATTGCACTATTGAAGAAATGGAAGAGTATGAACCACACGTAGTTACCAAGAGAAACGTTATTTACGCAGGCGTTGATTATGAAGCGATCCTTCGCGCAGCTGAAAATGATCCGGATGGTTGCGATATCGTTCTTTGGGATGGTGGAAATAACGACTTTCCATTCTACGTTCCTGATTTGACCATCGGCGTTGCCGACCCATTGCGTCCCGGCGCAGAAGTTAGCTACTATCCGGGTGAAGTGGTTGCCCGTATCGCAGACGTGATCGTTATCAATAAAATTGACTCCGCTTCTTTGGAAAACATCAATATTGTTAGAAAGAATTTAGCCAATATTAATCCGACTGCAACAATTATTGACGGTGCTTCTATTCTGACCGTTGATAAACCGGAATTATTAAAAGGCAAAAAAGTATTGGTGGTAGAAGATGGTCCTACTTTGACACACGGCGAAATGAAAATCGGTGCCGGTACCGTTGCCGCTATGAAATATGGTGCAGCCGAATTAATCGACCCAAGACCTTACACCGTTGGTGATTTGACTACTACTTTCGAAAAATATCCGAATATCGGTACTTTGCTTCCTGCAATGGGCTATGGCGAAAAACAGATGAAAGATTTGGAAAAAACAATTGCTAAAACTCCTTGCGATGCAGTCGTTATCGGTACTCCCATCGACTTACAACGCTTTATCAAAATCAAACAACCTTGCGTAAGAGTTGGCTATGAATTACAAGAAATCGGAACTCCAACCTTAAAAGAAGTTTTGGATGAATTTGTAAAAAAACACAAATTAGTAAAAAAAGGTAAAAAATAATCTTTGATACCTGCAAAAAAAAGCGAAACAGTATTGTTTCGCTTTTTTTATTTTTATAACGAGTAGATATTCATACTAATAAGATGAATCATCCTCCGTGCGGTGATTATTTTTTTCTTGCACTCAGCGCATGCATCAAATTCTTGGCTTTTCCATTATTCACCATTTTCATCATTTTGCGGGTGTCAAAGAATTGTTTCACTAAGCGATTTACTTCCTGAATGTCTGTGCCACTCCCGATCGCGATTCGTTTTTTGCGGCTACCGTTGATCACTTCCGGATTGGCACGCTCTTCCGGTGTCATCGCTAAAATAATGGCTTCCACACTTTTGAAAGAATTGTCATCTATATCCATATCGCGAACCGCTTTGCCCATACCCGGAATCATTCCCATCAATTCTTTCACATTTCCCATTTTCTTGATTTGTGTTATCTGATTTAAGAAGTCGTTGAAATCAAATTGATTCTTGGCTAATTTCTTCTGTAATTTAGCAGCTTCTTCTGCATCAAATTGTGCTTGTGCAGTTTCTACAAAGGAACGGATATCGCCCATTCCCAAGATTCTTTCCGCCATCCTATCGGGATGAAAGACATCCATAGCTTCCATCTTTTCACCTAAACCGATAAACTTAATTGGTTTATTTACAACTGCTTTCACGGTTAAAGCTGCACCCCCACGTGTGTCACCATCCATTTTAGTCAAGATAACCCCGTCAAAATCCAGCTTGTCGTTGAAGGCTTTTGCCGTGTTTACTGCATCTTGTCCGGTCATGGCATCCACCACAAACAGAATTTCATGAGGATGAATGGCATCTTTGATATTTCCTATTTCATCCATCATCTCTTCGTCAATTGCCAAACGTCCTGCCGTATCCACGAGCACGACGTCGTGCCCATATTCCTTGGCGTGAGCCACCGCACGTTTTGCAATTTCTACCGGCTTTTTGGATTCCGGATCACTAAAAACAGGAACTCCAATTTGTTCTCCCAGCACTTTCAATTGGTCAATAGCAGCCGGACGATAAACGTCGCATGCAACCAGCAACGGATTTTTTTTGCGCTTGTTTTTTAATAGATTGGCCAACTTGGCAGCGTGGGTCGTCTTACCGGAACCTTGTAATCCCGCCATTAATATAATAGACGGATTGGCTTTGATGTTAATATCCTCCGCAGTTGTTCCCATCAAAGAGATCAATTCATCGTAGGTAACCTTTACCATCAACTGCCCGGGCGACACCGCTTTCAAAACATTTAAACCCAGTGCTTTCTTCTTTACCTCATCTGTAAAATCCTTGGCAATTTTATAACTGACATCCGCATCTAACAAGGCTTTCCGCACCTCTTTCATTGTTTCTGCCACGTTAATTTCAGTAATATAACCTTGCCCTTTCAGTATTTTAAAGGCTCTTTCTAATCTGTCGCTTAAACTATCAAACATTCTGAATATTGTATTTTATGTTTTCAAAAATTGTGGGTGCAAAATTACACAATTTTTCCAAAATATTACTTGCTTGATTACGGGCTTTTTTACCTTTTATTTCCTTTTCACTACTATTGCTTTGCGGCTGACTTCGGGATGATTTCGAGCGAACCATGCAAAAATGAATTGTTTACGCAATATATATTCACAATCCGAATTATTTGTATTTTTGTAACTTCAAAATTTGAAAATAATGGGGGTTATTATTCGTCAGAGTATTAAGGGAACTATCGTCAATTATTTGGGGATTGGCATTGGTTTTGTTACCACCTTTTTCATTCTGACACACTATCTTACGGCGGAGGAAATCGGCTTAACGAGGGTGTTAGTGGACGCTGCCATGCTGTTTGCCGGTTTGGCACAATTAGGCACCAATGCTTCGATGTTGCGTTTTTATCCCTATTTTAAAGATGATAAAGAAAAAGACCATGGCATTTTCTTTTGGAGTTTAATCATCCCATTTATCGGTTTTGCTATTTTTTTGGTCTGTTTTTTCATCTTCAAAAATTCAATCATTGACATTTTTCAAGAAAAATCGCCACTTTTCGTTAACTACTTCTATTTCATTATTCCGCTATCTTTTTTTGCCTTATATACTGCGGTTTTTGAAACCAATTCCATTCTTCTCATGCGAATTGCTGTTCCCAAGTTCATTCGAGAAGTGGGCATTCGGCTGTTGCTGTTGGTTGCGTACATCCTTTTTGGAATAAATGTAATTGATTTAGACGGTTTAGTGATATGCTTTTGTATGACTTACGCTATCGCAGCCATTCTCAATGTCTTGTATTTGTTGTCATTAAAACGGGTTTCCTTTAAACCGGATTGGAAACACATCACGCCGTCACTGAAACGCGAATTCTTTTTCTATACATTATTTTTATTAACTGCGGCGTTGGCAGGAAATATTACTCCTATCTTGAATAGTTTTTTCGTCAGTGCCAAAATGGGACTCACCTTTACCGGGATTTTTGCCATTGCCAATTATATTGCTACCGTTATTGAAGTACCTTATCGCTCTTTGGGAAGCATTACGCAACCGCAAATTTCCATTGCCGTTAAAGAAAATGATTTCCAAACGGCAAATTTTTTGTGTAAAAAAGTTTCGTTATACCAATTGTTGGCAGGCTCTGCCATTTTTTTGATGATTTGGATCAATATTGATGTTCTTTTTCAAATACTTCCCAACGGTGCAGAATATGCACAGGGGAAATGGGTTGTTTTCATTCTGGCATGTTCACGTCTCTATAATTCTTCTTTTACGATTGGGAATACCATTCTCGGATTTTCTAAATATTACTATTTTTCACTCATTTTTACCGTATTGTTAACGGCTTCTGCCATTGTGCTAAATGTCGTTTTAATACCGGTGTGGGGCATGAATGGCGCGGCTATGGCGACGTTGCTCTCCTACGTTTTTGCCTATTCCCTCTTACTTTTATATATCAGATACAAAATTGGAACATCTCCCTTTTCATTGGCACAGTTAAAGGTGGTTGGCATTATTGCTATTTTGTACGGTATCAATTGCTTATGTGCATTTATCGTTACTTTTTTACCGGATATTACTTCAATCATCGGGAAATTGACGGAATCAGCGGTTCGTTCAGGAATAGTTGTGATAACCGGCTGTTTTTTGGTCTATTATTCCCATATTTCCCCCGAAATAAACAACTTTATTCGCAGACGTATTCGCCGTTAAAAAATAAGTGATAAAATCGATCGCCTTTTTGAAAAAAGTGACGAAACCTATTGATTTCGCCTTTTTCGTGTTGTATCTTTGTAATCTAAAATTTAACTACCATGTCTTCTCGAAAACTCCTTTTGCTGCTATGCTTGTACATTGTAAGTCAGCACTTTACATTTTCACAAGTTGATTCTTTAATTCTTCAAAAATTTGCAAATGTGCCATCTGTTGGCGAGGTTTTTGTGTTAGGACAATATGAGAATAATTGTGCATCGGCTTCTTTTTTAAACAAATCTTACGTTTCTGCTTCTTTTCATAATCGGTTTTTACTGAAAGAACTTGAGAATGAAGCTGTTTCAGGGATTCTACGCTTCCATCAGAACGCCTTTGTCTTTCAAGTTTCTCATTTTGGCTATGCAAAATATGGAGATCTCACTGTGGCAGGCGCTTATGCAAGGAGTTTCGGGAAACATATTGCCATCGCGGCACGATTTTACTATTCTCTATTACACGCTGCCGACTATCCGTCCGTCCATTCCGTTACTTTTGATGTTTCACTTTATGCCCCCATTCACGATAAAGTCGGAATCGGATTTTCAGTCTATAACCCCGCGCGTTTAAAGTATGGAATTGTGGGCAAAACAATGATGCCACTTCGTTTTTATTTTAATATTGACTATAGAATTAGTAAAAATTTACTGATTTACAGTCAAGTAGAAAAAGAATTAAAAAGTAGATTGGGCGTGGGCGTGGGTGCCGTTTTTAGGATAAATAAATTGTTCCTAACAAGTTATGTGCAGTTTCCTGCCCCTAAGTTGTCAATTGATGCAGAATTATGGTGGAGACACTTTTTATTCGGTTTCGGCTGCGAATATCAATTGGCGGTTGGTTTTGTTCCTAAGATTACGCTACATTACTCATTCGAATCACGTTCAAAATGAAAAAAAATATTCTATTTTTACTCTTTTTTGGGAATTGGCTATATCTATTTGCACAAGAAGATTCTCTTTTTATCTTTGATAATATGCAGGATAATTTATTTGAAAATATTGAAGAACAAGTAATTGACTCGGAAAGCGAGGAGGTGGATTTTGCCGACAATCTAGATTTTTTATTGGAGGGTCAGACGCAAAAAATCAATATTAATGAATTGCCGGCAGAAGTTGCCTATTCTTTATTAAAATTTACGGATTATCAATACTATCAATTACAATTATATATTGAGATTTATGGCGAATTGGTAACGATATATGAGTTGGCGGCAGTAGAGGGTTTTTCACGAAGTGATGTAGAACGGATCATCAATTTTGTTGAGGTGCGCCCCGCGAAAAGTATGCGAAGTGTATTCCGCTCTTTTTTTCGGAGATCAAGTCAGAAATTACTACTCCGTTATGGTCAAGTGCTTGAAAAACAAGCCGGTTATTATTCGGAACAAGAGAATGCTTATTTGGGAAATCCACTGCGGTTGACCTTTAAATATACTTTTAAGTCCGGCGATAATTTTGCCATGGCACTTTCGGGAGAAAAAGATGCAGGCGAGGAGTTTTTTAAAGGTACACAAAAACAGGGATTTGACCATTATGCCTTTTTTGTGCAGTTTAAGAATATTGGTGTTTTAAAAAATTGTGTAATAGGAGATTATAATTTAGATTTTGGTCAAGGATTAGTTATGGGCGGGCGAAGTATGGGGACAAAGGGTGGGGGAGCGGGGCAAATACGTCGATTTGCTTCCATGATTCGTCCTTCTGCTCCGATGAATGAAAGTAGCAATCTGCGCGGCGTTGCTGTGACTATCGGAGATGCCCATTATTTAGGAACGCTGTTTTATTCACATCGTTTTTTTGATGGAGAATTGTTGATAGACAGTGATAGTAACTGTTTTTTTGACGGATCGCTTTCGCTCTCCCCCTATCATCGCACGCTAAACGAAGTAATCCGGAAACAGAGTTTCTATAACAGGATTTATGGTGGCAATTTTCAACTGAAACGAAGAATTTTCAGCGTGGGCGCAACCATTACTAAAACTGATTTTTCTGCTGAGATACTTCCCGCCAAAGAACTTTACAAAAAATTTGATTTTACCGGCAAATCAATGTGCAATTTTGGAATGGATTATAAGGTTATTGTTCCAAAAAGTATTCTGTTTGGGGAGTTTGGGGTAAGTCGCAATGGCGGAATTGCCTTCTTGCAAGGGGGTGTTTTTGATGTCGACCCGCGTTGCAAATTGTCCGTGCTGTTTCGCTATTATGACCCAAAATATATCGCTCTCAATAGTAGTGCGTTCGGAGAAAACTCCCTGTCTCATAATGAAATAGGGATGTATGTAGCGGCAGATTTTGTTTTATCGCGAATAGTGCAGTTGGTACTCAATGGAGATTTCTACTATTTTCCGTGGCTGCGATTTAGAACCGATCAACCAACAAATGGATTTGATTGCACTGCCAAACTTATTTTTTCCTTGCACCGTAATTTGCAACTTCATGTCAAGTATCAGTACAAAATGAAGGAGGGAAATTACAGAATTACAGCATATTATCAAACACTCGCAACGCAACAACAACACAAATTGAGGTGTGCTTTTAACTATTCTCCCATCGATATAATGAAAATGAAAACCGAAATTGACTTTGTTCTGAATGTACTGCCTTCGCATTCATTCAAACAAGGCATTTTACTTTTTCAAGATGTGGGTGTGAAAATCCCAAAATGGAATTTCGGAGCCAATCTCCGTTTTGCCTTCTTTGATACAGACTCTTATGATGAAAGGATTTATGCGTATGAGAATGATTTATTGTATATGTTTACCATTAATGGCTATTATGGAAAAGGAGTGAGATTTTATGTCATGCTCGACTATGGCTACTCTTTTTTTGACCTTCAGCTGCGATTCTCGCAAACTTTTTATGATGATAGAAGTAGCATTGGTTCTTCGCATGAGCTGATCAACGGTCAACAAAAAAGCGAGATAAGAGCTCAAGTTATTTTTCATATCTGAAGCAATGATCTCGCTTTTGTTCAAACGATGTAGGTTAATCCTCGGGAGCGTTTTTTATCTAATCCCGATAAAGAATTGGTGTGAATTTATAATAATTTGATAATCAATGGTTTCAAAGTTATTAATGATTCGGCCACTTCTCAATCAGCCTTATTATTCAACTTCTGCTATTGCCGCCTCTTCTATCTCTTCTATTGAGGTTGATGAGCTATATTCGGGGATGCTCTCTGAGGATATGATGATGCTGAATCCGGTAGGTGTATCGGTTTCTTCATCATTGGAGATGACAAGATAAACATAACGATTTTCATCGGTGTATACTGACACTTGATCGTTTGAATGGTTCTTGTCTAATGGATATTTTGATGATATATACTTCTTAACGGCATCAATAAATGTCTGTTCTTTTCCTGCAGATCTGTAAGAAAATGAAACATCATATTCATAACCTTTTGGTTTGACGGACGAATCAAAAGCGTAATCCGGATAGTAGAAATAAGAAGAATTGTTTTGTATTTCCTTATAGGGTTTTCCGATTGCTATTAGCCGATAGTTTGCGAATCTGTTTCCGATTGTAGAGTCTAAGAGTGTGGTCTTGTCTAAATATTTACTAAAATCGGTTTCTGAAAGATTATATTTCTCCATCATTTCTGCGTATGTCGATTCAAGAGAAAGACCGCCCGGTTTTTCAAGGTTAAAGGCTGAGGTATAGGCATTTGTATTAATATAATCTGTTGAAATGATCCCGTAAGCACAATAAATGTCACTAATTGAATAGAGCAAATAGTCATATCCGATTTCCGCATATTGCGGATTGATAACATATTTTCCCTCATCATCGATAAATCCAAATTTCTCCTTGGTTCCTACAACGGCGATATCGTCAATGAAAGGGTATGCTCTTAAAAATTGCGCTGATATGACAATTTTTCCTTTTTTATTAATGAATCCCCATTCATCATCTATTTTGACAGGTGCCAAGTCATTGTCAAAAAATGGTCTTATATCACTGAATTGCGGATTGATAGTGTATTTTCCTTTTTCATCGCACCATCCGTATTGGTCATCAGTTCCCATCATGAACCAATCGCCATCAGCAATGATTTCGTCAAATTGCGGATTGATAACATATTTTCCGTCTTCATCTATAATGCCCCAATCATCATCAAGTTTTACGCTGACCATCCCGTTTTGAAAATCTAAAGCATTGTCAAACTGATAGTTAATAATCAGTTTCCCATCTTTATCAATAAAACCGACTTTTCTCTCTTTCTCGTTGTAAACAGCACAGATTCCTTCGTTAAACAATCCCACGCCGTCAAACTGTGGCGTAATCACAACTTCTCCGTGAATGTTCACAAATCCCCATTTTTCTTCATTTTCTTTATTAATAACAGAAAAAGCGGCTAAACCATCCCTAAAGATTTGTACTTCTTCGGCATCTTTAAGCGTAAAAAGAGGTTCCCCCTTTTTATTAATGGCTTCCGGGGCTTTTCCTTCACGCACTACCCACGCAATTCCTTCGCTGAAACTAGTGGCACGTTTGTACTGTGGTTGCATTACATAATCTCCATCTTTATCAATAAACCCCCATTTGTATTGGATATCGTTTGTGTCTGATTTGGAATCTTTGACTGCGACTAATGCCAAGCCGCAGCGAAAAAGAGCAGCCTCCTCAAATTGTGGATTGATTTTAACATCGCCGTCCGCATTGATGTACCCGTACTTTTTTCCAATCATCACAGGTATTAAATCGGTATCAACCGGATCAAACCATGAACATGATGCAAAGATCATGGAAACAAATAAAAAAAGCAAAAATTTTTTCATAATTCGTTGTTTTATAAAAATTTGACCTCCTTATTATTTTTCAATTATGCGAGGTGTATGAACATAATTTGAAAAAGTATGATGTTTCACCCATTTGTCGGGAAAATCATTTTGAATAATTAACTTGCAAAAGTAACTTTTTTTTTGATTCAGACAACATTATTATTATTTTGTATCCCAAATAAATTGTAATTTTGCGTGTTCTATAATTTATACCAGAATACGTAAATATCAAATAATTACGCAAATAGTGAACGTTAGAAAACTATTAAAATGGGCTGTTTTTATTATTATACTGTCAATAATTGTAGTAATATACAGAAAATATAATCCGGAAAATTCTGTATTTTTTCCGAAGTGTTCTTTTTGGCTATTGACGGGGTGGAAATGTCCGGGTTGTGGTTCGCAAAGGGCGATACATTATCTTTTGAATTTTGATATTCTCCAAGCAATGAAACAAAATCTATTGGTTGTCTTACTTTTGCCCTATCTTGCTATATATACCTTGATCGATTTAATAAAGCAGCCTTCCGAGCGAGTTTTACGATGGAAAAGTATCTTATTCGGGCATGTAGCAATCTATGTTATTTTTGCCTTAATTGTTTTGTTTTGGATCATACGAAATCTTATATAGTGCAGTACTACAGGTAGTTAAATAATTTTATGCATTCGGTCAGCTTTATTTAGGATAAGATTTGTCAATTCAAACAAAACATGTAATTTTGCCGGTTAAAAATAAGAGAAATGAAAGTATTGATTGCCATGAGTGGTGGAGTTGATAGCAGTGTTGCTGCCATGCTTCTCCAAGAAATGGGATACGAATTGATTGGGGTAACCTTCCAGAATCGCATAATTTCGGCGGATTCCGAACATAATGCAATTGAGGAAGCTCATTCGCTGGCACAGAAAATGGGGATGAAACACCTTGTGATTGATGTACAAGATTATTTTAATAAAACTGTTATTCAGAACTTTACAAATGAGTATTTGCATGGTCGTACCCCAAATCCCTGTACAGTTTGTAATTATTGGATAAAATGGGGTGCATTGTGGAAAATAGCAGAAGAACAGCATTGCCAAAAATTGGCAACCGGTCATTATGCACGGATAGGAGAGCAAAACGGACGTTTTTTTATTCGAAAAGGTGCCGATATTGTTAAAGATCAAAGCTATTTTTTGTGGAAATTGTCGCAGGATCATTTAAAAAATACAATTTTCCCATTGGGTGATTATACGAAACCGGAGGTTAAGAAAATTGCGGAGAAGTTGGGTTTTGTCAACTTGTCACAAAAAAAAGAGAGTCAGGAAATATGCTTTATTCCCGATAATGATTATCGCAGTTTTCTCTCTGCCAATGTTCCCAATTATGCCGATTTTTGCAAAATTGGAAATTTTGAGGACACTTCCGGCAAGGTAATCGGGCAGCACCAAGGCTATCCCAACTACACGATTGGACAGCGCAAAGGTTTGGGTATTGCGTTGGGCGTGCCGGCGTATGTAGTGGCAATTCGTCCGGAACAAAATGTGGTGGTTCTCGGAAAAAAAGAGGATCTCGCCGGCAAATTCTGCCGATTAAGTGAGGTAAATCTCATGAAATATGCAACAGTTCCCGATGATTTTCATTGCACTGTCCGAATCCGCTATCGCAGCCACGGAGAAAAAGCACGCATTTTTGCTGATGAAAAAGGTTTCTGTTGTGAATTTGAAAATCCGGTTGAGTCAATTACTTTAGGACAAAGTGCCGTTCTATATGAAGGAGAAGATGTTATTGGGGGTGGCGTTATTTCGTAATAGTTTTAATGACAGATAATTAAGTCTGTATTATTTTTTTTCATTTTTTTTAAAAGCCAAAGGGGATTTTTGAAAAAAAATTGTAACTTTGCGACTTCTTTATAATAATAAATAATTAGAAATGAAAAAGGTATTTTTATCACTAACTTTAGTTGTAGCGTTGTGCATCGCTTATGCACAACCCAGAATTGAATTTGACAATAAAACGCACGATTTTGGCACCATAAGAGAAGAGGGTGGAAAAGTAACCGCACGTTTTGTATTTAAAAACACCGGCGACAGTGCGTTGGTATTAACCAAGGTAAAACCGGGATGTGGTTGTACTGCAGCCGACTATACTCGAGGAGAAGTAGCACCGGGACAAACCGGCTTTATTGATGCTACTTATGACCCGTGGGGACGCCCGAACCAATTCAACAAAAATATTAAAGTTTTTACGAATGAACCTAACCAAACCGCCCCTCACATTATTTTTATCAAAGGAAATGTTATACCAAGACCCCCAACAAAATATGAATTAGCAGGTTACAAAACCGGCAGAGGAGAAGTTCGTTTTCTCGAAAATTCTAAACGCTTTGATTTGACTAATTCACAAACCCGTATTGACACCTTTACAATCAAGAGTTTCTACGAAAACGGTCGCAATACACCCATTTCAGTCGAACTGCCTAATCATATCACTGAAGTTTATAGAAGCTTTGGTAAAGAGCTGAAAGCCGGCGAAGAAGGTGTTATCGTGTTTAAATATGACCCTTCTGTCAGAAATGATTGGGGAAATTTGAAAGACAAAATCACCATCATTACTAACGATACCTTGGAACCACGTAAATTTCTCTATTTTAATGTCAATATTTATGAAGATTTCTCTCGCCTTTCTGCCAACGATTTAGCAAAAGCACCTATCGTTAGCTACGACAAAACTTTGTTGGAACTCGACACAATCGCGAAAAATACCACTTCTACCGGAGTTTTTAAAATTACCAATGACGGGAAAACTCCCTTAATCATCCGCAAAATCGAAAGCAGTCTTCCAAGTCTCAGTTATCAAGTTAGTAAAATGACCATTGAACCTAAAGAAACCATCGAATTAAATGTTTCTTTTAAAAGTCAAAATCGCAGTGGTAAAACAACTTGCAGTTTGGACGTTATTACCAATGCTCCCAACCAACCCAAACAAGTGTTGAAGGTTGAGTCTTTTATCAGATAATCATTTTTGTAAATAATAAAAAACTCCTGCTAATTCAAGTAGGAGTTTTTTTATGCTATATCCATTCCGTTTGATGCTCTTCGATGATCCCGTTCAAAACGGCGTTATATGTCTGCGTTTCACGAAATAGTTCTACGACCTCTTTGATTACGTTTGGACCATAAACGATGTCGTCAGACAAGGGCATCATCAATGAAAAATCCTTCAATTTCAGGTATTCGGCATAAGGAGAATCTTTGGGATAGCCATTGGGAACGCGCGATAATTTGGCATTGTTGGATAAGGTAAAATGCGGCGCACTTTGCACAAGTTGTTCAAAATGAGTGCCATTTGCCATAATATGGTCGCGAAAACGGGTAAGCAATTTGTTATCGGGATTATAACAACCGGAAGCCAACAAACAACCGTTCAGGTATTCGGATTCTGCCGGTTCCAAGTGAAAGTAATAGCCCGCATAACCCGATTTCTTGCCGTGCGGACAAATGTAGCCGCCCATGTGAGTTTTATAAGGCAACTTGTTTGTCGAGTAACGCATGTCTTTGTAAATCCGATAAATACAGTCTTTTACCTGCAATTTTTGGACACTTTTGTCAAACTTTCCGATTTCGGTAATCAATTGTTCTACATAGCCGTTGAAACGATTTTGTACGGCAACATATTCCGCTTTGTGGTCAGCAAACCACTCACGATCGTTATTCCGCATTAAGCGGTCTAAGAAATCAACTATTATTTTCATTTTGAAGACTTTATGATTCGATAAAAGGACTATGCCGGATTCCAATCAATGGGCGTTTGTCCCGATTGTTGAAGTAATTGGTTGGTTTGCGAAAAGTGTTTGCACCCGAAAAAACCGCGGTAAGCCGAAAGTGGTGACGGGTGTGCGGTTTTGAGAATGAAGTGTTTGGAAGAGTCAATGAGCGTTTCTTTGGCTTGCGCGTAAGCTCCCCAAAGCAGGAAGACGATGCCGTTTTTTTTCGCAGACAACTGTTGAATGGCAGCGTTAGTGAATGTTTCCCAGCCGTGATTCTGGTGGGAGCCTGCTTGATGTTCGCGCACGGTCAGGGTGGCGTTCAACATCAATACGCCTTGTTGTGCCCATTTTTCCAAGTTTCCGTTCACCGGAATTTCGCAGCCGATGTCGTCCTTGAGTTCTTGGAATATGTTAATCAGCGATTTAGGGTGCGGGACGCCGGGTTGTACCGAGAAACAGAGACCGTGTGCCTGTCCGAAACCGTGATACGGGTCTTGTCCCAAAATAACAACCTTCACTTTATCGAAAGGAGTGAGATTGAAAGCGTTGAAAATGAGATTCCCCGGAGGAAAAATGCGATAGCGCTTCTTTTCTTCAATCAGAAAAGTTTTCAGCTCCTCAAAATACGAAGACGCGAACTGATCTGCCAGTTCGCGTTTCCATGATTCTTCGATAATCGGGGTAACCGCCATCTATTTGTCCAATTTTAATTGATTAGGTTGATGTTTGTATTTGAAAACAAGGGCGAAAACAACGGCAACCACCAAGGAGTAACCGGCAAAAATGTACCATACGGATGGCCAATCGCCGACGAGCAAACCGGACTCATTCCATGCACAGAATTGATTGACAACCCATTGTGCGCCTAAAGTGCCGATGGTTGCGCCCAGACCATTCGTCATCAGCATAAACAAACCTTGTGCGGAGGAGCGAATGCTGGGGTCGGTTTCTTGGTTGACGAAAAGGGAACCGGAGATGTTGAAGAAATCAAATGCCAAACCGTAAACAATCATGGAGAGAATGAACAGCCAAACGCCGCCACCCGGGTTGCCGATGCCGAAGAAGCCGAAACGAAGTACCCATGCAAACATCGCCATGAGCATCACTTTCTTGATGCCGAATTTCTTTAAAAAGAAAGGAATCAATAAGATACACAAAGTTTCGGAAATTTGCGACAGAGAAATCAGCATATTGGAATGTTGTACGCCGAAGGTATCTGCATATTCTTTCACTGAAGCAAAACTGTTGATGAACGGATTCGCGAAACCGTTGGTAATTTGCAGGGAAGCCCCTAACAACATAGAGAAAATGAAGAAAATTGCCATTCTTTTTTGTTTGAAAAGGGAGAAAGCTTCCAAGCCGAGAGCTTGAGCCATCGTTTTTTTGGTTTCGCTTTTGATAATCGGACAGTTAGGTAATGTAAAAGAGTAAAGGGCTAATAGGACTCCCAAGCCGCCGCTCATCATAAATTGGTAGGGTGTATCTTGAAAACCCAATAAATCGACTGCCCACATAGCGGCGATAAAGCCGATGGTTCCAAAAACGCGGATAGGAGGGAAATCCTTCACAGTATCCAATCCGCCTCTCTCTAAAGCATTGTATGCCACAGAGTTAGAAAGTGCAATGGTAGGCATGTAGAAAGCGACACTGAAGGTATAAAGCGAAAAGAAAACGCCAAACTGAACGCTATCACCGGCAGTAATTCCATACAAACTGGCGGCAATCATGCTGATACCGGCTAAGGCGTGGCAGATTCCCAACATTTTCTGCGCCGGTATCCAGCGGTCGGCGAGAATTCCAACCAAAGCAGGCATGAAGATGGAAACTATTCCTTGAACGGAATAGAATAAGCCGATGTGGTCTCCCATGCCGTGAGGTCCCAAATAGCGCGCCATACAAGTCAAATACGTTCCCCAAACTGCATATTGGAGAAAGTTCATTACAATCAATCTGATTTTTAAATTCATCTCTATTTTGATTTAATTTATGCTGAGTATTATGTTTTAAAATCGGCTGCAAAATTAGCATAAATATTTTTACGAAAGATACATTTTTGAATTTTCCAATGCAAAATAGTGTTATAAGAACTTTCTGAAAAGCGATCAAAGAAGCTGTCTCTTTTTTTGATGGATTTTTTACTCGTTTTGAGAATAAGCATGAACGCAAGTCAATCATAATACAATAGAAAATCCGTGCAAATGGGGTATCTGTAATCCTTTTTTGCTCAACAATGCTAATTTTATGAAATCACTACATCTTTTTTGTAATTTTTTTTTGTGAGTGGAGATTAAGTTCAGAATTCAAAAAGCATTTTCATCGAAAAAATAATGATGTCAAAAATAATAGCCACCAATTATTTAATGGTTTTTGTGAGAAAGGCATGCAAAAAATGTTCAAATTTGTAATCGGATTCTCCGAAAATCAGCTCAAATTACAATGGCGAATCTCGTTTTTAAGCTGAAAAAATTACTATAATTACTGATATACAGATAGATAGAAAAATTTACTATAAATGTGACATGAAAAGAATTTTTACTAATTTTGCCGCTTCAATTTTTGGGAATTGGGTCAGCAGATTTTGTATGATTTGAAAGGTTGGTATAATAAATATAAAGACAGAAGCCCGCTTCAATTTTTTGGAATTTTGAAATAGCAATAACTATATATTCCATATAAAAAAGCAGTTATATATGAAAAAGCATTTTCTTTTTGTTTTATTGATAGTATGTTGTATGATGTTGGGTTCCAACCATCTTTCGGCACAAACTTTCTGCAGTGCTCCCCTTGATTATCAGGGCTATACGTATCACTTATACCGCGTGGGTGGCAATTGTTGGATGCGTGAAAATTTGCGTGCCACACAATATGCTGATGGTAGTGACATTCCCGACACACGTTATTATAATAATGATCCGATCAATTTGGACACTTATGGACGGTTGTACACCTATTACGCTGCTACTCGCACAAGTCCTGAACTCCCCATTACGCAGTTGCCGGATCCGGTGCAGGGTGTTTGCCCCGACGGTTGGCACGTGCCTTCTGAAAGCGAATGGGTAACCTTGGAATCCTCTACGGGTGCTGCCGGCTTTGAAAGCTTACTTTCTGCTGTCCACTGGCTGAAATTTATCGGTACTTCCGATGCTGAGGGGTTTAATTTTCTGCCGGGTGGTTACTATAACAGTTCCACTCACCGCTATGAAAGATCGACGACTTCCGGCTACTATTTGACGACAACCGTGGTTTCAATTCATCCGCTCGTTGCCGGTTGTCATTGTAACTGTCCGCAAATTACAATCGTGAATATGTTACCCTCCTCCGGTTTCAACGTAAGATGTGTCAGCTACTTAAAACCGGACGTTACGACATCTGCCGTTTTTGATATTGGATTGGATAGTGCAAAATGTAGTGGCAATGTTACTTTTGAGGGCAGTTCTGCCGTTATAGCGCGCGGTATTTGCTGGAATACTTCTCCCAATCCCACTATTGAGAATCTTCACACTACCGAACTTCCCGGAAGCGACCCATTTATAGGTAGTATGAACGGCTTAACCTCCGGCACGGTTTACTATGTGCGCGCGTATGCCACCAATGACGGAGGTACGAGCTATGGCGAAACATTTACCTTTACCACCCAAAGCAACACTATCCCTACCTGCACCGCAATCCCTACTGTTACCGACATCGACCATAATGTTTATAATACTGTAAAAATTGGAAATCAATGTTGGATGAAAGAGAACCTGCGTACCGCAAAATTCCCTGACAACACTCCCATTGACTTGGGCATTAACGCCAGCACTGTAACTCCTTACCGCTATAATCCTAATAGGGATGCCAACACTGTAAATATATACGGCTATTTGTATAATTGGAAAGCGGTGATGCACGGGAGCGTCAGTTCCTCTTCCAAACCGAGTGGGGTACAAGGCATTTGTCCTACTGGTTGGCACTTGCCGAGCGATGGAGAGTGGGAAGATTTGATGACTACCTTGGGTGGTAATGGTGTAGCCGGAGATAAGATGAAAGAAGCAGGTACTTCCCATTGGCTTTCAGGAGGTACTCAAGCTTCAAACTCTTCCGGTTTTACTGCTTTGGCTGCCGGCTACTACGGTAGCAGTAACACCGGTTTCGGTGAAAGGACCTACTATTGGAGTGCTACCGAGGGTGATGCTAGCCACGCGTACACGCGCTATATCACGTACTTTGCCTCCCTGGTGTCTCGTAGAAACGAATATAAGCACTACGGCTTTTCCGTCCGTTGTCTTCG
>Ga0265294_10002335_pt1 | contig 24964 bp, 34 predicted proteins | sample MunlanPumphouse3_FD_192504 | JGI IMG/M metagenome (GOLD analysis project Ga0265294, IMG submission 192504) | Groundwater microbial communities from a municipal landfill in Southern Ontario, Canada - Pumphouse #3 | ecosystem: Environmental > Aquatic > Deep subsurface > Groundwater | place... | reverse complement strand
TTCCGCTCTTAACGGCTCCACTCCCGCTCAGGTCGCTGGGCTTAATCTTACCAAAAAACAAAAACGGAGTTACTTGCTCGTTGCTTAATCATTGTGACTGGTTTTTCATTTTAACTTTACAGTGCCTCGATTTTAATTTCCATATATAAAACTGCTGACTGAATATCAAAAAACCTGCGGCTCTCTTGATAAAATCCAGTATAGAGGTATCGTCCAGCCGTATGGTCAGGAATGCGAAGACCATTGTGCCGGCGAGAGGCAGGACAAATCCGACCTGCGTCAGCGACACGATGGAAATCAAAAGCGCCGCGCCGCCTATGGTGATATCCCTCAAGCTCCACAGCCAGAGCTTCGCGGTTTCTTTCAAATTCTGAGGATAGATATAGGTATTCATTGTTTGGCTCCGCCTTTCTCCTTCATTTTGTAGCGGCTATTTTGCCGCTACCTTCGCTACGCTCCGGGTCAAATTAACGGCCGTGGTGGTCGCGTGTACGACGCTCATCACATTTATTTTCATGGTGGTATCAAGCCCGAATTGCTGTGCGATACGGGGAACCTCCGCAGCCGAAAGCATGATACCGAGCCCCAGTAGCATATTGCCCGAAAAGGTGATCAGACCCATAAACAGCAGTGTGGTCTGCAAAAAGGTCGTCAGGCAGAGCGCGACGATCTGCTTGCACCATTGATTGAAACCATCTGTATATCCACGGGGAACGCTGAACAGATAAAGCGTTCCAACCGCCATTTGAATAAACAATATTCCTCCGCGTTTGATATTTGCAAAAAATATTTTAATGACGCAGTACGCCATCGCGATCATGGCCAGAATATTGAACACGCTGATGTTGACCTGACTGCCTACCGAAAAGCTGCCGGCCAGCACCGACATACTGGTTCCGCTGAGTCCGAGGCTCTGCTGTCCCGCGAATACCCGTGTCAGGTCGCCCGCAAAGGTGTTTTGCAGGGTGACGCAGAATTTATACAGCTCCAGCGGCACCACGGTCACCAGACTGGCCGCCATAAAACCTTTGAAAATATTGATCACGGCGGTCTTGATATTGATTCGTCCGGTCTGCGATTCGATGGCCACATCGAAGATGGCAACCACCATGCCGGTGACGAACAATGCCCAGCCAAAGAGATAAAAGAGATGCAGGGCGGCCTTGACCCACGGCAGATCGTACATTTCGATACCGAGGTTCCCCATGCTCGTAAAAAACTCAGCGATAGCGTCATAGATGGCGGTATAGAACCATCGAAGCATGGTGTCCCATATAGCCGAGGATACCTGATCGCCCAACCAGCCGAAGGTGTTGCCGAAAAAGTCGCCGATCCCGCCGATAATATCGCCTAACCAATCAAACATTCACAGCACCTCCTTCATGTCATTGTCTGACCGTACTCCATATCCTCGCTGAACAAGTCAAGGTATTCATCCAAGCTATTGGCGAGGATTTCATAATCGGCGGGGTTGGGTTCAAACCCATACCATTCGGATTTTCCTTGATACGTCCAGATGTGAGGAGCGATTCCCTCTGGGAAATTGGTAAACTTCTTTGTCCCCCAAATGTCCTTAAAGCGGATGACCGACCGGTCGATTTCCCCCTCGGTATTGTTGATCAGCGTGGTTTGCAATGCTTCATATTTTTCGTGCGTACCCATCGTGACAAACTGCAGCTTGACACGGATGTTGTCGCTGACCCTACCGTAGCAAGCGCGGCCTACATAGCGGGGATCGGCCAGAGTATTGCTCTGACCGACCAGCTTTCGCAGCTCCTTTTCAAAAAAATTCATATTGCCGTTTCCTTTCGTCAAGAGATAATAGACCAGATATAGGTCGGGGCGGTTAATGTGAAAATAAGGCATCCAAAAAGGATTGCCGGCGCCGCGAACTCAAATTGTCCGTGCTTTTTGTACTCAAAATAACAGGTGCCGAGCTTGACGAAAAGAAGGATCGCCAAGATGGTGTCAACCACAGGGAAAACCACATTGTTAACCACCGATTTGATCTGACTCTTTGCCGAGTCCCATGTGTTTTGGATCGCACCTGCCACATCGCCCGCCGCGAATGCCGTTACCGAAAAGGCGGTCAAAAGGAGCAAAACAAGGATAAAACAAACGATCCACCGTTTGTTTTTAAAGAGAATTTCCATAGGGGTTCCTCCATTTTTCATTTAGATTTATTTCTCTGCCGTCCACATACCTGATGGCAATTCCGAGACTTCGCGCCACATTGATTTCCCTGTCCATCCCTGCGGTAATACGGTCGCCAAAGACAAATACTTCATCGCATTCCCTTAGCAACTCCAATCCGGCACGGATGCCGAGTTCTCTTTCAGCCGGGTAGCTATCGTCCAGAAACTGCGTGAAATAGATATGGGGCGCTATCGGAAGCACCCCATGTGTTAGCATTGCCCAGCGGCAATATTCATTTGTTTTGGCGATATTTTTTTGTATATCACCGCGCAGGGCAGAACAGATGAACACTTTTTTCATAAGCAGCCTACCTTCCTAAAAACCAATCGTCGTATGCGGATTGGGAGATAACTACGGGAGCGGAAAGCATATATCCCGACATCATCCCGGCAGGTGTCCAGACGTCCGCTATATAGCTCTGTACTCTGTAATTGGTGTTCGGGAACCACAGCGGTACGAAGTGCAGCCGTGCGTTTTTACCGTTCGGGTTGACCGGGAGCTGGAATGTGTTGTTCGATGTCCGGTCAAGGACACGGAAGCTGCCGGTTGTCATGACGTACCGGAATTCGGGGAAATACATGAACGCCATCTGCGCGCCTGTATACATTGCTGCGGTGGGAGCAGTCGTTCCCGATAAGGTCGACAGGCCGATGTTCCAATTCGCCGTAAATCCGTATCCTGATTTCATATACCATGATCCGTTTTTGTACTCTCTTGACGGCGAATTTGCGTCGGGGACGATCACGGGCAGGGACGACGTGTTGAGGTTCAGGCCATAAGTTCTTCTGATGAATTGGTTATTTTCATATACCCATTCTGACCACTGTGCCGAAGCGGAACCTGTCCGTGAAGGCGGCGTTATAACGCTGAATCCTGCCGGAGCAGATTTTTCAAATACGGTATCGGGTGTCTGCGATACCGGTTTCTTTTCCGATCCGTGGATAAATGATTTGGTGTCTATAATTCTGCCGTCTTCGATGACTTCGCCCTTGAGGGTGAGATTAGAACCGTTCAATCCTGACGGAACAGTCCACTTGAAATATACGAGGTTGTCGCCGCTTCCGGGGATAACCACTGCGGATTTTGTGGTGGAATACAGCGCGGTGCTGCCATTGTACGCTGTAAACCTTACGGAAACATTATGACTTGGGATAAAATGCGAGGGCGACAGATTTTGCACACGAAAGCTGGTCATGACTTCTGTGTTTTCCCTGTAGAGTGCATTAGGAATGATGGGCTGGATAGTAAGTGGAGGTTGAACGCCCCAATATCTTATCCAATGATTGTTATTTTGACTTTCAAAATCGTCTTTTTCCCAGCTTGTGTTCAAGCGGCCCGCGCCGTCGAGATAAACGCCGCCCCATACATTAAATGTCGTGTTTGTACCCACAGTCATTTGTTTGCCGTTGACATAAATTTCACTGTTGGGAGAGATTCTGTAAATGCCGGGAATTCTTGCAGTATCGCTGTCATATCCCTCAACATAAATGGGGCAGTTGCTGTTGTTCCGATAAACATATTGGGGTGTAACTTTTTGATAAGTCGACAATTTCGTGCTCGGGCTAATATAATATCCGTTTTCGTCAATCAGCAGAATCTCCTTCAGCTCCACATCGACCTTGACCACGGGGATACTGATTGTTGTGGATTCGCTTGTCCTGCCGGAATCGGATGTCCAGCTTGTGGTCAGCACACAGGGGAGGCTTGACACATTCGGCACGACATAGGGGCTGTAGGAGCTGTAACGCTCAAAAGCTGCACCACTATTGATATTTCCGGACGTGGACAGGTCGGTTGTGCCGCCTATTTTATTGCTGAAATTGTTCCCCGAAGTCCATGTGGAGCTTGAGGTGTAGGTGTATTTCGGGTAGACCCTCTGCCCGACGTAAACGGATCCGCTTAACCCCGCCGAGCCGTTTCGTGCCGCTTGGATGTTTGTGATGTCATACATAGTAACCTGATAGCGGTTGATTTTAGGCCGGACGGGGATATAAAAGGTTTTCTCCGCACCCCATTTGAGGACATTGCCGCCCGAATCGATCCAGTCGACGCGAGCCTTCACCGTATAGTTACTGCGGCCGGCGTCCACCGTCGTGGGCGAAAGCGCCACATCGTACCAAGTGTTGCTGTTGCTGTAAACATTGCGTGAGGTCGATCCGCCGCCGTCAACCCATACCGTCTGCCGTACATAGGAGTTTTCGCTCTCCGCGGGGAAGTTGACGGCAAACCAGACGGTATCATTCAAGATCGGATAACCATTCGCATAGTTGAAATTGCCGAATGCCGAGCCGTTTGAGGTTCCGTAATGGAAGGTGCGGGAAGATTTGCTTCCTTTCCATGCTTCGCAGACATTTACGCTCAAGGTCGGAGTAAAGTCAGGCTTGGTTTCGGTATAGGCAATTCCCACGCCGTAACCGGAATTGATGATTGTATAAAAGGTTGCGCGGGAACTGGAGCCGATAGCTCCTACGCCGGACCATAAGCCCTGACCGTCAGGGGTATACAGTGAATTGGGATAATGGCGATTCGTATATGAAGAAATAAATCCCCACGATTCACTCGTGCTGCTGGAACCGCCGTTGCTGCTTGCACCCAGCAGCCATTTTCCATAAAGGGCGAGTTCTGTAACGGTAACCGAATGATATATGCTTTGCAGCCTCACGTCGAATAAAGGTTCAACGAGGATTTTATCGCCGTTTTTCAAGTTGGCAATGCTTCCGATCCCAAGCACGCTTAAAATTGGATTCAGGTTGCGGCCGTCATTCTGCCAACTGCTCACTCCATCCGGTGTCGGCAGGGATTTCGCAAAGCCCATATTGGCTTCCTTGTAGCAATCCACTGAGTTTTTTGATGAACTGAACCCATTGTTTTGGTTTTGGATATTCTGCATCTTATTTCGCTTGGTGTTAAATTTATAAGCATTGGAATACTCCGAATTTCCGTAGGTCGTATTCCTGAACACATCGATAACGGCTCCGTTTTTTGTGTTTTTGTTTTTGTCGACCACGGAAAAGCGATACCCCAAGCAGTTATCTCCCGTTGTTCTAATTGCATATCCGTTCGGCCCTGCCGGAGAACCAGCGCCGCCGCCGCCAGTCGAACTGCCATCCCACTCAAGAGCAAATGCCGTTATGCCTGCCATTGAAATTAAGATGCACAACACAAGCGCGCAGGAGATAATCCGAATTAATTTTTGGATCATATCAATCAAAGCCCCTTTCTATAAATTTGAACATGAAAAAAGACCTGACATATAGTCAAGTCTTTTATAGGAGATTCTATTGTGGCTCAATGATGGTGACAGGTGTTGCCCTTCACATGCTCTCCGCATTCACAATCGGTATCTTGAAGATATCTGAAGCATCCCGTGGGGTTGCTTGGTGACCATAGCTCCCGCCCACAATCTTGGCAGTATTTTGTGGGATCGCTTTTTTCACTGTACTTCGGGCAGAGCGCCTGGTTATATCTCGTAAATCCCCATTCGTTTACATCGTAGAAACTTGGGCAGGAGTGTGATCCGCAGAATGGGCAGCCCTCTAATTCAAGATTTTGAATATATGCGTGTGCTTCAGCATTTTTGCAGTGATGGTTAGGAGAACCGCAGGTATATTGTTCTACCGGCGTGTCCCCGCCGCCGACCACGATACCGCCGCCATTGTTATTGTCGTCCGGTGGTTTGGGCTTTTTTGTATCTACGGGCTTTTCGGGAGACTTGACGGGATTGCTATCGCTGCTGCTTGTAGTCGGATTCTGCGGCTCGCCGCCCACATCGATAACGAGGTTATCATCCTTTTCTTTGCCCGTAGGGGCAGGGCTTTCGATTCCGGTTGGTTCGTCTATCGGCAGATTGACCACTACGTCGGCCGATGGCTTGCTGGCGTCGGGATTGTCAACGACCGAAGGGTTTGTGTTTCCCCCTGTCAGTATGATTGCAGTCACGATGACCGCAACGGCGATCACTCCCGCAGTGACGCCCATGATGATTTTGTTTTTCTTTGTAAAATTCATAATCCACATTCCTTTCTTCACTTTAAGTTGTAGCTCGCCTTAACCTGAATGGGTACGCGCAGTTCCATCACCTGTTTGCCTGCGAAGTAGATCGGAAACAGCAGGTCATAGCTGACGGTTAGGTCTAAGGTGTTACTTACAGTGAAGCGGGTCTGTGGATTAGTCATTCTAAAGTTATAGCCACCTTGTTCATCTCTACTATACAACATCCCGCCGGAAAAATCCAGCGAAAGCTCAGATGATGTTTTGGAAATATAATAATATTCGTTGATATTGGCGGTGAAGTCGTTGCCGTTTTTGATGGAGCTGTATATATAGGTCGCGTTTTCGATTACGAAGCTGTCCAGCACCCGTTCGGTATTGGATTTTGTACTGGATATCATGCTCATGAGGCTGGCATAAAGGAAAACGAGGGAAAGGATCATTGCTGTGATCAGCACCACAACCGCTGTTTTAATATGCGTCATATTCCATCCCTCACTTATAGTATTTTTGTGAAATCCCGCTGTGCTTCGCCGTGAGGGTGACCGGGATGCTGATCACACCCAATCCCCGCACTCTGGATTGCAGAACCAGCGTCACTGTGATGGTATCGCCAAGCTGCACCGTCTGCTGAGACGCATTAAAATAGCTGGTATTCCAGACAACGGCCGGCGCAATACCGGTTTCCGCAACCAGCTCATAGTACCGTGTGTTCACCCGCCCTGTGGTCGTGCCATTGGCGGCCGCGCAGTTGATCATCTCTTTTGCAAAATAGTCCATATCCTGTTTTACCGTCATGAAGGAAAAAACATTGAGGATCAAGACGATCATCATCATGGAAACGAGGACGGATATGACCACGTCGATATACCCGTCGCCACGTTTGTTTTTTATGAGGCTCACCAGCTTTTTCATCCGAACATCACCCCCAGACTGTTGATTACCTCAACAATGATCACCACCAGATAAAAGCTCATGAAACAGAACAGGAGGATCATGGACAATCGCTTGATTTTACCCGGAACCTTCTGAGCCCTTGCTTTCAGCATCTGCCGCTGATAATCGGCAAATTTGATGGATAGTGCCGACCAATACATCGCGGTTTCATCCCCGCGCAAAAGGGAGATCAGTCCGCGTGTTACATCTGAGAGCATAGAGCTTCCCACACGGGCTTCCAGCCGGGTCAGGGCTGACTCATAATTGCCGGAGCGCATATCCGCCACGGTAATGTCCAGTTCATATCTCAGCTCCGCGCCCGCGTTTTCACGGTAATCGTTGAGAATGGCGAGGACATCCCGGCTGTGGGTGAGGGTGTTCTCGATGGTGAATACCAGCCGGGGCAGTTCGTATTCGATGGCGTCCCGCCGCGCCTTGATTCTTTCCTGTATTCCTCTGGCTTCCTTCATATACATGGTAATGGCCAATATGACGACGAGAGGCGTGATGATCGGGAAAACAAGCAGGGCAAACGGGATCAGCAATAAGCACAGCGCCGCCTTGACAATGGCGTTTGCGATATGCAATTCCGGCGTAATATTCATATTGGCGGTTTGTAAATCCGAGAGGAGCTGCATCCTTTTATATTCGTTCAAGCGCAGCCGTTTGGAAAGCCATAACGCCAAATCCTTCAGCCATAGCTCAAGACTCGGCGTTTTTTTCTTTTGCCGTTTGGAGAGATGGGTCACAGCCTTGCTTGTTTTGAAAAGCGGAATCCTTGCAAGGTCTGCCGCGATGAGGAAAATCCCGAAGCCCACCAAAGCGGAGGCAAGGGCGTATAACAAATTCATATCGTTTACCTCCTGTATTCGATGGGCTTGGTATACTTCGCAAGGAGCAAGGAAGTCACCAGCACCGCCGCGCCGGACAGAGCCAGCACGAACTTTCCGGGCGTGGTGGTCATCAAGGTGTTATACCAGCTTTGGTTGAGCAGATACAGCAGAGGAATATTGCCGAATAGCATGGCGATCATCGTAAAATATTCCTTGCGGGGTTCGTAAATGATGGTTTTCAGTTCATTGTTCACGATCCGCACATCGGTCAGCTTGCCCACAATCGGCAGAAGCGCATTATTGAGCGTCCGGTCGTCCTGGCATTGCAGCAGGGCATCGCACCATTCGCGGTAAATGGCGTTGTCAATTTTGCTTTTCAGCTTATTGAGCGAACGCTTGAGGTCAGAACTGACGGCAGTGGCGTCGCCGAGAAAGGTTTTGAAGATATCCGTAATCGGCGGCTTGATATACCCGATGTTTTCATTGATCGCCGAAACGATATTATCGCTTCGGATATAGGATGTCGTGATGATCGAGAGCGCCGTTTCCATTTCCTGCTCGATGTGCTTGTCATAGTGGGCAATAGCGGATTTGGCGTACATAAACGGGATCAGGCAGAGGGCAACCGACAGGATGGGAACGAGGAAGAGGTTGCCGATCAGCAGGGCAACCGCGCCGCCGCCAACCATAAGAGCGACCGAAAGGGCGCAGACGATGACAAACTGATTGCTTTTCCCCGTGGCGATCATGGCGTTTCGGATATGCTCCAGCGCCGCCGAGATTTTACGGGATTTCTTCTTTCCCTGCGCGATTCTGACCTTGTCCCGAAGCGTCTGTTTTGGGGATATGATTTTGAGCAAATCGTCCGTGATCCGTTCGGGAGTCAAGTCTAAAAGCAGCACGGTTGCGGCAATCAGAAAGATGGAAGAAATTAAGGGAATGAGCATTTTACTATTCACACCTTTCGCTAAGAGTTGTCCGCAGGATGCAAAATAAATTCATCCGCAGACTAAGTGTGCGAAATGGGTGCAGGCTCAGCCTGACTCCTTTCTCATAAATTTTTGCAGTTCATTTTGCGGGACGCCGTATTGCATCAGCTTCCGCCCCAGGCTGTCCGACAGGACATTGGGTTTTTCAAAGTACCCCTCGATCACCGTTTCACCGTTTACGATCTCGTTGCGGGTGATGTTATACCGGTACAGCGTATGGTATTTGCGTTCGCCGGTGGGCAGGATTTCACATTCGGAGATGTCCATGATCTTCCGGGCGTTGTTTTCGCATTTATGGACATAGACGACCAGCGGGAACGCCTGTGCCGCCTGTGTCAGCGATGTGGCGAAATCGATGGGAAAGCGTTTTTGGCAGAGCAGGGAAATTCGCATATGCGCCGCGTCCGCCGCTCCCGCATGGACGGTAGACACGACCGTGTGTCCGGTCAGGGACGCTTCCACCGCCGAATGGCATTCCACATCGCGCATTTCGCCCACGATAACGATATCGGGATTGAAACGGAGGGACGCCACAACAAGGGTTTCCTGTGTGATATTGTAGGCTGGATTATCCGAAGGGCGCGACAGTGTATGAACCACATTGTTGGTGATGCCGTCCCTGCCGTGCCGCAGAAGCGAAAGCTCGCGGGAACCGGATTCAATACTGAATATGCGCTTATTGTCGGGAATACTCTGTAAGAGTGAGTTTAATAGTGTGGTCTTGCCGGAGCTGGTTGCGCCCGCGATCACGGTGGATACGCCGTAACGGACGCACATTTCGAGAAAGGAGAGCATTTCGTCCGTGGAACACTCGGTATCCAGCAGCATTCGGCGGTCGACCCTCTGCGGATGCAATAAACGGATGGAACAGGCGATGCCGGAATGCTCATCCACAATCGGTTCCTTGAGCGCCGTGATACGGGTATTATTCGGCAGGTGTCCCTGCGCCATCGGCGTGGCGTTGTCAATGATCATCCCCGAATGGTGCAGTAGCCGTTTTATAATATCCACCGCGTGCTGCGGCGAGTGAAAATGCTCCTTGATTTTAACGATACTGCCGTCGAGATAGGTCAAAGCGATGTCGTTCCACGCATTGATATTGATTTCTTCTAATTCCGGGGAACCGAGGTATTTGGTCAGCACCGAATACTCTGCCATCTCACAGTAAAGCGCGTCGGTCAGCGCGTCCTGCGTGTATCCGTCCGCCGAATAATTCATGTCGCGCAGATACTTTTCGATATATGACTTTAACTGGGACAGCTTCTTCCGATCGGTCAGGGCGGCGGCATAATGCGCCGAGATATGCTCCTGCGTTAAACCGAGCAGATGCCAAAAATCCATCGGCGTCACACCACCTTCTCCGTAATTTTTCTGATCATTTCTCTGTATTTTTTATCGGTAACGGGATGTGTCAGATCACCGCTCAACATCTGCACCTTGACCTCCCGGCAGTACGGCAAAACAAAAGACACATCCCTGTAATGTGTTCTGCATTCCTCTATGGGCAGATAAAGTTCATTGTCTGTAATGTTCATTCCGACGATGTGCTGATCGGTTTTGAAGCTGCTGTCGCCGTACAGCGGAAGCTGCGAGGCGAAAAAGCTCATGCTTTTCAGGTCAGGGGCGGCAAGCCGGAGAACGGTATCGGCCGTTTTGACCGCGGCGGCAGAGAGTCCGGCCAACTGTGAGCCGCAGTCCACCACCACATAGTCCGCAAGGGACTTCAGCATCGTAAAAAACACGGCGGCTTTGGCATCGTCATATTTCGGATAGGTATATTTATTCTCCCCGTCCTTGTAGGCGAGGACGCCGAAATTCTGCTTATTCCCCAAGGTGACGATGCTCCCGATCACATCCCCCTGCGTAATGTCGGCTTTGGAGAGCGCAGCGCCCACCGAATACAGCTCGTCGGCTTTTCGATTTGGGAACAGCAGGGGCAAAGCGGGGGTCTGGTTGTCACATGAGAGTATCAGCACCGTGGCGCTGTAATGGTCATAAATACTCAGCGCCAGCTTCGCGGCGAAGGTGGTTTTACCGGATCCGGGCACACCCCATACGGCGATCAGCTTACTCATTTTTATCACCGGCCTTTGTCAGCACCTCGTTTTGTGCATCCAAAAACTTCTGCGCGGTTTCGGCGTCGCCGCGATAGACGAGGGTCAGATAAATGTGGGATTTGCGGTCATGGAGCGCCAGCAGCTTGGCCTGCGCGGGCGTCACCAGCAGGGTTGCCGTGGCGGGGAGATCGGTGGTTCCGTCCTCGTTTGCGGTTAATTGGTCGCTGTCCGTTCCTTTGGCGGTGGTGGTGGTAACGACTCTTACATAGGTCAGTTCGGCGGGGATGGCGCTTTCATTTTCCGTCACTACGACCACGCTGACGATGTCGCCGTTCTTCAATTTGCCTGACAGACCGTTTGCAAAGCTCGGGATCGTAATACTGATGACTTGCTGTGCGCCGTTTAACTGCCGGAAGACATGATCGGCGGAAACGCTGTCGTCGGTGACCATATCGGGATAGATGCAGTTATCCGGCACGATGGTGACGGCGGCGTATTTGCCGACGATCTGTTTTTCATCCTTTATGGCGGTATCCTTGATGCCGAAGCTGCCGATCTGCACCTTTGCGATGTCCTCGGTGGTGATACGCTGTCCCGGTTCAATGCGCCCCACCACCTGTATCACCCCGGTCTTGCCCGACGCCACGGTGTTCACCAGCGGTGTGATGCCGAACATGACCGCAACGGCCAGCACAACACAAATAATGCCGATGATTGTTCTGTTTTTCATATGCGGTTTTTCCTCCTATTAAATTAGAAATGCGATCAGGCTTCCCGCTGCCAGATATGGCACGACCGGAAAGGCTTCATTGATTTTTCTTCGCTCTATCAGCCGGGATATGACGGTGACCAGCAGCCCTGCCGACAGCCCGATGATGATGGCGAGGAATCCGCGCCCCAAACCGAGCAGAAAGGCACAGGCTGCCATGAACTTGATGTCGCCCCCTCCGTAGGAGGGGTTGGCCGCGTCGTAGCTGCCCGGCCGTCGTATGGCGATCATAAGCTGCGGAATCGTGATGACTGCCGCCGCGATGAACATACCGGGCAGCTCGGCGGGGGTGATCCCGATCAGCGCCGTGATCCCGATCATAACGGGAACGGCGTCGGACACCTCTCTTTTCCGTATGTCGGATATGGCGGCGTAAAGCAGCAGGAGAGCAAAAATGATACATTTAATAACTGCCATATCCGCCGCCGTTTCCGCGCTTAACAAAGAAGAAAAACGCGGCCATGATCACCACCAGCACCACGATAATTCCCACCATGACGCCGATGTTATTTTCTTCAAATTCCGCGGCAAGCTCTACCGAATCAGATAAATCCGTAAGGGGAAAAATGACGTTGTTCTCTTGGGTGACGCCGTTCCTGACTCCGGAAGGCGTACCGGGCATGGCGACTGTGAGGGTTAGCTCGCCGTCCGTTTCCTGTGGCGTGATGGTCGCTAAAAAGCGATAAGAGTTATAGAAAATGCCCTTGTTTTCAGAAACGGTGACCGTGTCAAACAGGGGTTTATCGCTGTTTTCAAGCGTTGCTTTTTTCAGCTTGGTTTCCAGCTCGCTGACGGTGATTTTATCGGTGGATTCTGACAGACTGATACCGCCGCCGTTCAGCGATACCGTGATGGGCGGTTTCGCGCCGCAGCCTGTCAGACAGGCGCAGATGGCTAATACGCAGAGGATGACTGATATAACTTTTTTCACGATTTTTCCTCCTATGAAAAGATGATGCGGAGCGGGTTTTTACGCCCGCTCCGCACAGCGGTCATTGTTATCCGGCGTAATCGAACAGGTCTTTGATCTTGTCCGTCAACGTGGGCAGGATCGTGCCGGAGAACAGCAGATACAGTCCGGCGAGCAACAGCGCACCGATCACTACGGCGATTAAAATCTTCACGCCGCTGTCAATGAACCCCTCGGCACGGTTGCTTGCGAGTGTGAGCTTGGTCATGGTGAATGCGGCTTTTACCCGAGCAAACATAGATTTGATCTTATTGACATTTTTCTTAAACAGATTTTTCATGGAACATACCTCTTTCTGATTTTGATAAATTTTTGTGGGGATGGATTACAGGGCTTGCGCAATGTCTTGGGGTTCGCTCTGTTGCGGAGGCGGCTTTTGCGAAGGGAGTGTCCCTTGCGAGAGATACTGCGCGTAGGCGTCCAGCACGATGCCTGTGATCTGTTCTCTCGCTTCGCGGTTGATGGGGTGGAAGGTGTCCTGATATCTGTCCTTGTACTTGGTGGACGGCATGACGACAACATCGCCGTTTTCGCCAGTCAGCACTTTAACTCCGTGGACGGCAAAATCATCGCCGATATTGACCGACGCGATCGCCTTTACCTTTCCATCATCAAAAACCCTGTGGATTTTCGCTGTAAGTGTCACTGTTTGCTCTCCTTTCCTGAAGTTATCTATCTAAAAACCGACTGCTGTCTGTTTCAATGCCTCATAAAAAATGCGGACAAATCATGGATCGGCAGCCGGTATCTAAACCAAATTGGCGCAAAAAAATGACGGCGTTTTATACCGTCACCTCTGTGCATGATTTTGTTATTGCGGAAAGCTATATCATGTTCATACCCTGATCTTCATTCTGCGTTTCGACCAATTCCTGACCCTTCAGTTCTAATTCGACCAGCGTTGCCATGAGCGCGTTCCTCGACCCGCCAAAATCGGCGAGATACTCGGTCAGCTCCTGACTGATACGCGCCGGAATCTTGGCAGATGCTGTAGTATCGCAAAGCTTCGGATATTCCGAATACCGCTGATATGCTTCATCGAAGCCTTCAGGCAGGCTGTCCGTATGATCCAGAAAATCATCAACAATCCGGTTAATGACCTTATTGACTGTTTCATCGGTCGCGTTTTTGTGGGCGTCAAGGGCAATGCGATGATCCTTTGGAATCTTGATAAAAAGATTCATCATTTCCTCGGTCGGTGCGGGTTCGTCCGGCTGATTCTGCTGCTCGGCTTGGTCGGCCTGCTCCGGCAGAGGTTCGCTATCCGGCAGTTCCGCTAAATCCGCAGGCACGGGAGATTCCTCGGCTTGCTGTTCCGGCCTTTCGGCATCCTGCTCCGGCTCGGATACGACCGATGGGATACCGCCGTCCTGTTCCTCCTGTACGGGAACTTCCGCTTGCGCCTGATGAAACGCGATATCAGCTTTGATAAGGTTGATAAAATAGTTTTTGACCGATAAGCCGCTTTCCTGCTGACGCAGGTCGTATTCCTTGAGAAAATCCCAATCATCTACCTGAAAGGCAATGGTTTTGACTTTTTTATTCATGGTTTTTCACTCCTGCTTTTATTGATTCATACCTTTCATACCGGCATCTTCGGACAAGACTTCCCCCTGTCCATCGAATCCAAGAGACATTTCCTCGGACAGCTTCTGCTCATACGCTTTCATAACGGCATCGTTCATTTGCTCACGGGCTTCAGCGGTTACGGCATGAAAAATGTCCTTATAGCTGTCGCCTGATTTATAGGACGGCATAGAAACGAAATCGCCTTTCTGACCGCTGATGACTTTAATGCCGTGGACGGCAAACGCGCCGCCGATGGTGAGGGATGCCGTTGCCCGAACATTTCCATCATCCTTTGTATTCATCCAGTTGATGCTGGCTCTGACCGGCATTTTAGCGGCTTGTTCCGTGGGTTTTGGCGATGTTTTCGCTCCCGTGGACTTGCTTGGGGATTTGGCTGGCATAGTGACTCCTCCTCGTATATAGATTTTATTTATTGCATTTGAATGCCGGTATCCAGTTCCTCATCATCGGAAAACTCCGGCTGACTGAATTCCGCGAGATACTGCTGTACCTGATCGTCGGTGAGGGAGTAGAAGTTGCCGTCGCCGCCGTTTCTTACAATGAACATCGGGCCGACGTACAGGTTTCCGCTTATGGTTCGGTTTTCTTCCATTCCACGGATCAAGCCTTCCTCATTGGCGATCAAAACCGCGTCATCTTCAAAGGGGTACGCTACCTCGAGATGTCCACGCACAGCCTGCTGGAATGCACGGAAATGGTCGGCGACCTCGGCTTCGTAAGCGGGCTTGCCCGGCTCTAAAGCGACCACCCGGAGCAAATTTTCCGGCTTATGGGTTTGCTTTGCTTTGAAATCGATATGCTCGAAGCCGAAAGAGTCGCAGAAAAAGAAACCGTGCAGATAGTTGCTGTTGTTCTCGGTGATTTCCACTACGTCAGAGGCACTCAGGCTATGTCCCCTGAAAAAAGGCGGATGATTGGTATTGAACAGGGTATAGACATCCTCCAGCGTCTTGCAATTGACTTCGCTGTCAAACACTTCATCGTAGAGGGTGGGATCCAACAGCGCCGACCGTCCGTTTGCCCGCTGGACTTTCTGCGTTTCCTGTAATCCGGCAAACTTTACCCGCAGGGTATCGCGGTCGGAATTGATCTGATAGATTTTAATTTTCATCGAATCACATTCCTTTCATGGCAGGGCCTTGTGTTTCGCCTTGATCTTCAGGTGCGGCAAGCATTTGCTGCTTCTCTTTCGCCCAATCTGCCAGATAGCTCTCATCGCAGATTCCGACAAAATCCTGTCGGTCAAAGCGGGCTTTTTCACTGTCAATCAAAAATTGCCCGAATACGGCGCGCCCCGATGCATCGGGTGAGCAGCCGAAGCCTGACTCAGCCACAAACAATTGATTTTCCGGTGTCCGGCAGGATTCTTTCAGCACATCCGCCCGTAGAATCAAGAGCTTTCCGGTATAGTCCTGCCGATGAATATCGCCCTGCACACGGTGCCGGTGGTCGTAGAGATTAAGAGCAGCGTACATCTGCTGAACCTTATCGGCCAGATAGTCCACTAAGGTCTGATGACTGTTTAAAAGATAACTTGTGCTATGATCCCGCATCTCCCGTTTTTCAGGACGCGGGATATAGATATCCGAAGCCCAAACCTTATTCTGAGGGCTGATCCGTCCGTCATAGTCGTAGTGCTGGATGTGATTGGCCAGCACCCAGCGGGTGCGGTCAAAGCCGAATTCCGCGACGGTTTTCTGCGGGATTTCCCCTTTGATATGCATCCCGTCAAAATTCTCGCGCACCATCTCGTCGATGAAATCCCGGCATCGCTGGTTTTCAGCAAAAGATTCGCGCCACTTATCCTGCTCATTGTGATGCATGGCTTCATAAAAGGAATAACGGTACAGCGGCTTGAAATCAGGCATTTTGCTCACCCCCGCTTTGCTCGCAAAGCGATTGTGCATATTCAGCCCACCTTACCGAGAGGTGGATCAGCGCGGTACGCAGTTCCTCCGACGTCAGATCGTCCAACAGTTTTTTCAGTGCGGCGGAGCTGTCTTTCGGTTCCGGTGAGGGAACGCTTTTACAGCCGTCGCATATTTTTTCACGCTTGACCAGCACTGTTCGTTCATCCATCTCAAAACTGACCACATCGTTGTATGCAAAGCCCATCACGCGGCGGATTTCCCACGGAATAGTGATGCGTCCGCGCTTGCCGAGGATTTTATATATTGTTTTTGTCATGTCAGTTACTCCCTTCAAAACTCACGGCGTGTGCCGTGGGATTTACAAGCGCCCTCGTAATCGCTGTCATCGCAGCAAGCGTAACAGGGACAGGAGAGGCAGTCGCCGTCGCAGTCGGTTTCGGCCACCGGGCAGGAGTCACAGTCGCCGTCGCAGACGAATTCCTCCAAATCTTCATCGATTACTCTGCGAACGACCAATGCGCCGTCATCGGTAATGTGGGTTTCCAATATCGTGTCGGGGCCGATGCCGAGGGCATCGTAATCCTCAGCGGGTATTGGCAAAAATTTAAATTGTGCCATCGGTGATGACCTTCCTTTCTTCTAATACTCTTTGTGGGTTCCGCGGATCGTCAAACAGCGTAAGCTGCAAAAAATTCCGGGCCTGCTCGGTGGTATCGTAGTTGGCGATGAGCAGCTCGGCATATTGCTTGCCGCCCTCATATCGCTGCGCGATGTTGGAAAGGCGGGAGGTGCCTTCGATCACGATTCCGGGTCGGTTGTAGAGGGCGTGGATTTCCGGGCAATCATTATAGGACAGTAGGAACTTCCCCTGGATTTTGAGAAGCGCATCGGCCAGCCGCTGATGGTCGGCGGGTGTGAAACCGACGTCCTCGTAGTAGTCCTCCGTGGAGTAATAAGGGGGATCACAATAAAAGAATGCGTCGGGACGGTCATACTGCTTGATGAGATGCTCGAAGTCCCTATTTTCAATTACTACATTCTGCAATCTTCCGCATGCCGCACGGATCAGTGGAAAATTCGCCCACATAGACCGAGGCTGCGCGCCGAAGCTGTCCAGACCGCTGGCGTAGCTCTGTCGGATCAGTTGATAGAAATATGCCGCCCGCTGAATATCCGGCAAATCGGTTCTCGTTTTCAATTCGTTTCGGATGTGCTTGAAATCCTCACGGGAGTTAAGGGTGAATTCCAGCCGGGCAATCAGTTCTTCGGGATGATCGCGCACACAGCGGAACAGATTGGCCAGATTCGGGTTGAAATCGTTGTAGACTTCAAAATCGTTTTTCGGAGGCTTGTGAAACAGTATCCAACCGCCGCCGCCGAACACTTCGATATAGCGGGAATATTTCAGCGGGAAACGAATCAGAATTTCATCCCGCAGGGCTTTCTTACCGCCGATCCAAGACATAAAAGAATTCAATAAAATCACCGTCCTTTAGAGCGGGGATGTCTGCGTGTAGAAACAAAAAAGCGGGATCGCTTCTTGTGCGCTTGTTTTAACAAGCTTTACACGCAAAACGACCCCGCATAGTATTGTATATTTAATTGTTACATCATGGTCATGTCAAAATCTTCATCTTCGTAATAGTCCTCCTGTTCATCAAATTCCTCGTTTTCATCCTCATCCACCGAGGTGATGTTGACGTACTCGCCGATAATACACAAGGCTTTGTCGTAGTTGCCGCTGTCCATGACGCGCTGCCGCATTTCGGCGGCTTCTTCTTTCATGCCGTTATCTTTCAGCGTTCGGGCTGCAATCCCAATGAGGTTGAAGATGTTGCCGTCCTGCCCAATTAAGGGACAGTCAGGCTTTTTACTCTCCTGCGATTGCCCGATGATAAAATCGCCCAATCGGTTCGGAACATAATCACTGAGCCAGGTGCCGCCGAAGCTCTCATGGGTTTTCAGCCGCCACATGGCCAGCTTGCCCCAGTCCAGCTTGACTTTTTCTAAGCTGAAAAGAAGATTGCTACACCCGTCATGCTCGAAAACAGACACATCCTTGAAGTTATCGCCTTCCAGCAGGATACCTTCTTTAGTGAGAATATCGCTGATGCCGCTGACCCATTCATCCAAATCCCCGCCGCAGCCCTGTAAAATCAGACCTTCGGTTTCATTCATTCGGCGCAGCTCGTCCGGAGTAATTTTTTTGATCATAAACTCAGCCCTCTAAATTCTTCAGATTCGTCTTTGTCAGGAACATAAGCGTTGCGGACGGCGTCCTCGCCGATTTCTTCTAACAAATCGTTGTAATCCTCCCACGAAGTGCAGGGGCGAACGCCCCAATCCGCACAGTCCCGGATACACTGCTTTGCTTCTTCGCTGTTATCATCAAAGGCGGGAGAGGGTTGCAGGATAGCCGTACCACGCGCCATATTCCAGACCAGCGATGTGGGGTAACCGCCCGTTTGATCACACTGAAAATCCTGACTGATATATACCTCCTCATAGCTGTATTCCATCAGGTAAGGCCTCCCATTCCGGGTTCTTCGGATTCGTCCATATCACTGTCCACATAATGATAGGTTTCATCATCCTCCGAATACTGTAATCCGTGTTCGGCAAGATCGACCCCCATAATATCCGCCGCCAGTTCATAGGCACCGGCGGACAGGTGGTCGGGGATGAATTCATCAGTGATTTCTCCATTTTGCCAAGTCTGCTGACCCACATTGGAGCCGATATCCTCGTCAGCCCACTGGTAGAAAAATTCCGCGTCGGGGAATATTTGAGAAAGACGTTCCATGATGGGATCGACCCTGCTCCACGCCGTCAAAAATTCTATCTCATTGTCGGCGTTATGAAAGGCGGGGCTATCGTAGCCGTAACTGTTCCATTTACTGCCCCAATTTCGGACAGACCAGTCGTACCAATTATTTTTACCGTATAGCTCTTTTTCTGCTTTGCCAAGATTCCCACGGAAGATGTTCTCAGGCATGGGGATTATCTTGTTGAAGTCCAGGGAATTGCGCTGAAGACCATCCTCGTCCGAACGAATGGCAGCGAGGATTTCAGCGGTACGTTCTTTTGAAACACCATTAATTGTAATGATATTGGTGATATGATTTGGCATATTTATCTTCCTTCCTTAATCCGCTTATTGCAGATGCTGATATATTCGGGGTTTAACTCAAATCCGATATATTGTCGTCCCAACGTTTTAGCAGTCATGGCAACTGTGCCGCTGCCCATAAAAGGATCCAACACTACGCCGCCGACCGGGCATCCGGCGAGCATACACAGCTCGACCAGTGCGCGGGGGAAACTGGCGAAATGAGCATCCTTGAGAGGCTGGTTCGGAATATTCCACACGGAGCGCTTGTTGCGCCACTGAGGGATATCTGCGGACAGCCGTGGACGGGGCTTGTTAATGCATTGAGCGGACTGTCCCGGAGCGCCCGAGGTATATTTGTTTTCAGAGACGGCACGCTTCGCCCTTTCGATAGTGGTTTGGCTGACCGGTTCCTGAATTGCTTTATGGTCAAAATAGTACCGCTGGCTTTTGGCAAACAAAAAGACCGATTCGTGAGATTTCACGCATCGATCTTTTACGCTTTCGGGCATACAGTTATTTTTGTTCCAAATGACCTCCTGCCGGAGATAAAATCCCATATCCCGCAGGGCAAAAGCGACCCGCCAAGGGATACCGCAGAGGTCTTTTGATTTTATGCCGGGGATTCGATTGTTTTTGGTTTTTTTCTGACCGGTGCGTCCTTTGGGGTTCTTGGGATCGAAGTAATCAGCCTTGTTGCCCGTGCCGCAGTAGGTATCGGAAATGTTGAGCCAGCAGACGCTGTCCGGCCGAAGAACACGGTATACCTCGGCAAAAATAGCGCACAGACGCTCTATATATTCGGCGGGGCTGTCCTCCTGCCCGATCTGACCGGGGACGCCATAATTTCTGAGCGCCCAATAGGGTGGGCTGGTTATACAGCAGTGAACACTATCGGCATCAAGCTGCTTCAGCCCCTCAAGACAGTCCATATTGTAGATTTGATTCATTTCAAGCAAGGTTGATTCCGCCTTCCTCTTGCTGCGCCATTTGTTCTTCGGCGACTTCCTCCAGGGATAATTTCCGGAAATTATCCTCATCAGGAAACAGAGAAAGGCCGCGTTTATTATCCCAACGCATAAGAAGCGCAGGCTGATCATCCATTCCCACTACGGTTCCGCGTAAGCCGGGTGGCATATCACGCTCATCGTTGCAAAGCGAATTGAGCTCGATTCGAGTGCCTACCGGATACACCTGCTTAAGGTGTTCTTTTTGCTGCCGCAAGGCTTCACCTGATTGAAATCTTCGCATACTGTTTTTACCTCCGATTATTTTTTGTTTATCCGTGTCCGATTGCGTGAGCATATCGATGAAAAACTGCTTGCCGCCGGCTTCCATCGCTATTTTGTAGGCTTCATTAAAATCTTTGCATTGACGCTGCACGACCGGCTCAAAGAATGCTTCACCGATGTGGGGGATCGCGCCCTCATAATTCCCGGCTTCCAGCATCCCATCCTTTTGGATTTTCATATAGATACCATCTTCGCCGCCGTGGTAATAAAAAGCGCCGCGCCCATTCAAACGGTAGATTTCATCCTCCGTCCAGCGGAATTGGCTGTTTTGCGTAACAGCCTGCCATCTCTCAAATTCTTGCTTGGTCATAAGAATTTTCCTCCAATAAAATAGCCCGCAGGATTTTCCTACGGGCGGTGATTGTATTATTCGATTCCGTTCATATGGAACAGTTCGTCAATGTCATAATCAAAGGTGAAGGTATTATCGCCGCGCCATGTCCAGCCGGTGATGGTGTCGATGTCGAAGTCCGCGATGGCGCTGTATATTCGTTCAATGTCCGATTTACTTGCCGGCTGCGGTTCGCCGTCGCCCTCGGAAAATGTGGTAACATAGGCGGTGATTTCCTTTGAATGGTCTGTGGATAACTGCTCCACGAATTCTCCGAAGTCGATACAGTCCTCGTTGTCTTCCAGATCGTCGTAATTTGCAGGAACGCCGCCCATAAAAAACTCGCAGTCCTCGCCGGTGTCCGTCCAGAGCCGAACGCGGGAGAAGATGATTGCCGGAGCATGGGCTTTTGCTGATTTTATGTCTTTGATGGCATCCAGCAAATCTTTTTCATCATTGATATGCCCATCCGCCATTTGGTGTGTCAGATCGATCTGTTGTGGGGTGGGAAGACGATAGAATAAATCGCAGACAGTATTGACGGCAGAGAGTCGGGCGTTATCTGAAAACAGGGATTGCAACCAGTTATCAATACTGGTTTCGGCAACCAGTTTCACTCCAACGCTGCCAGGCGAATATTCTCCGTTCAAAACAAGGTCGGCATAGGGCTTCCAAAATCCGGCCGACAAGAGGTAGTTACTGACTTCCAGTTGACTGTGCGGAAGATCGAAGATTGCCGGAGAACCGCCGAGGTCAATAATCACTTTTAACACAGCGTCAAACTCCTTTCAATGCAAAAAGCCCATCGGCTATTGATTTCGATAGGCTTTTTTGGGGGTTCTATTTGATTTTTATAGCGCTCGGGCAAGGTTTGTATCACGAGAGTTCGTTACTCCCCTGAATGGTAAAATCCTCGAAATGCATCCTTGAAACAAAGGGGCGAATTTTTATCCCCAAACATGCGAAAAACCCGCTAACTTAGCGGGTTTTTCTGTCCTGCATCTTTTTCATCAGGACAGGTTGGCGGAGAGGGTGGGATTCGAACCCACGTGCGCTTGCGCGCAAACTGATTTCGAGTCAGCCCCGTTATGACCGCTTCGATACCTCTCCGTATAAGGCGGTGAAGTCATTGGCCTTTCAATTTGCCTCCCTATAATAGCACGGCGGCGGGAAAAAATCAATGCCTTTTTAACTTTTATCGCAAAATGTCGCCGTCAAGAAAAACCCTTGAACCCGTCGCGCCGCGCTGGCCCTGATACTTGCCGTTATAAGGGGTCGTCACCGGGGAATCCGTCTTCGCGAAAACAAGCTGCCCCACCCTGCGGCCGGCTTTCAGCTCTATCGCGCAGCGGTTCGCGTTAAAAAGCTCCAGCGTTATCTCTCCCTTAAAGCCGGGGTCAACCCAACCGGCGTTTTGAATAAAAAGCCCCATTCTGCCAAGCGAGCTCCGCCCCTCGACAAAGGCGGTAAGGCACCCTGGAAGCTCAAAATACTCCATTGTCGTCGCGAGTACAAACTGCCCCGGCAGAATGACGTAGGTTTCAGCCTTTATTGTCTTGTACTTAATTGTCTCCGCCATTGTGATAACTCCGGCGGAGTTATCCTCCACCACCCCGAACGTATTGCCGAGCCGCACGTCAAAGCTTGCCGGCTGGATCTGACTTTTTTCATACGGCTCAATTACAAGGCTCTTGTCACTCAGCATTTTTAAAATAGCGCCGTCGGATAATATCATGTCTTGTTTCCCCCTTTTGTCCTGACAACACTATACCAGAGGGGCGGGGCTTTTTCAACACTTATCGCGAACCGAAAAAAAGTTTTAGAGCTGGACAATCCCGTACACGCTGCGGGTAAACTTCTCAAGGGCTTTTTTCTTGTCCTCAAACACCTGCGAGCGCTCTTTAAAGTATTTTTTCATTATCATTTCGGCGGGGGAGTGGATTTTGTAAATGTAAAAGGTTTCAATAAGGTCGGTCTCGTATTCGTCAAGGGCGGAAAGCCCATTGGCTATCATCTTAAGCTGGCGGTCAACCACCGTTTTTCTGAAAAACGCGTTGTCCATCACCGTGATTACGTTGACAAGATGCTCTTCATATTTGCTCCCGCCCCCCTTTGCCACCGAAGTGTCGCAGAGCGCGAAATGCTTTGCGGAATACTTCTCGGCCTCAAGCATATTCAGTTCTTCGGAAAGCGAATCCCTCGCTTTTATAAGCTCATTTTTCCTCTTTAACAGATCTTTCGCGTAATCCCTGTAGTCCATTTTCTTCCTCCGCTTTAGTATTATTGATTTTAATTACGCAATCCCGAACAAATGTTCGTATTTAAAGTGATTTTTTTGCGCCGCCCGCGATAAAGCAAACGGCGCCGTAAAAAGGCAATTATTTAATTTTCGTTTAAAAAGAAATTTTCTTTACACCTTAATTATACCATATGTTCCCTTAATTTGTCAATAATAACAGAAAAATATAGTAACTTTATTTTTCCCGAAAAGTCAAAAAAAGGCGGTTAAAATCAACAAAGGTCAACTAAAGTCGAATAGCCCGAGTATATAAAGCCTTAGGTAAATATAGTCGCTCACTCCGACGGCCCCGTTGCCGTCAATATCGGCGGCGGAAAAGCCAACCGTGTCAAGCCCGCTTAACCCGAGTATGTTAAGCCTTAGTATAATATAATCGGTCACGCCAATCAAACCGTCGCCGTCAAGGTCGCCCTTAACTGAAATGAAAAACTCATTCCCGCCGGAAACCAGCCTATCGTTGGTTCTTATATAAGCGCCTCCGCCGAAAAGCTCATAGTCCCCGGTAAGGTTAGCGGCAAAGTCATCGCGGGCGGTTTTTGGGTTAACGCCGGAAATTATACCCCGGGAAAAATCTATTTTATAACCGCTTGAGGCGAGAACCGTAAACGGAAGCGAAAAAAAGCTCACCCTCCCGGGGACAACCTCAAAGCTAAGCGGTTCGTAGGACGCGTCATAGAGCGAAACTGAAGTTTTCGCCGCGGTTATTGCGCTTTCGCAGTCTTCTTGTTCGACAGGGCGGAAAAACAGTTTTATTATCCCGCCTTTGTCGGACAAAATCCCGTCGGAACGCAAAAACACAAAGCGGATCTGCCCATAATAATTATCGTTGACCGAATAAATATCAGCCGAAAACAGGCTGTCGATTTCATAGCGGGAGAGATACACCTTTGTGTGGTCGTAAAGTATATTCAGCGCCCCGGCGGAAATGCCGGGGTTTTCGCCAATCGAAAGGACGACGGGGCATTCGTCAAGGTAAAAAGCGGTGCTTTCGTCAAAACAAAACTCCGCGGGGGAAGCGGCCGAAAGCGCGCCCAATTCAGGCGTGAAAAACACCAAAGACACAAAAAGAAGCGTTACGGCGATCCTTTTCATTTGAAAACTTCCTTTTTAGCGGGCGAAGAGCGGATTTTCGGTATCCGCTTAATACGCTTTGCCCCAATAGACCAAATGCTCTGCCTGCCTGCCGCATATCACGCAGTTGTCGCTGATTTTCCCGCCCTCAAAGGGAATACAGCGGGAGGAAAGACCCGTGAGCTCTTTCATTTTTTCCTCGCAGGCCTCGCCGCCGCACCACATAGCCCTTACAAACCCGTCGCCGTGTTCCTCAAGGCGCTTTGAAATTTCGTCAAGGCTCGCGCAGTCATAAGTGTGTTTTTCGCGGTTTGATTTTGCCTTTTCAAACAGCCCTTCGCGAACATCATTAAGCTTTTTGCCGAGAATGTCGCTCAGCAGCGTCAGCGGAACCGTTTCTTTTTTGCCGTCGTGACGGGTGACAAGCACGCAGCTTTCGGAGAGTATATCCCTCGGCCCTATCTCAATCCTTACGGGAACCCCCTTCATTTCATATTCGGCAAACTTCCAGCCCACCGAATTGTCGCTGTCGTCCAGTTTTACGCGGTAGTCTCTGAGGCCGGCCACAATCTCCCCGCATTTTTCAAGCACTCCCGACTTGTGCTGGGCGACTGGAATAATAACGGCTTGAACGGGGGCAATATCGGGGGGGAGCACCAGC